>Ga0209025_1000547_pt1 | contig 70326 bp, 73 predicted proteins | sample AraplaMF_Col_mLB_FD_184256 | JGI IMG/M metagenome (GOLD analysis project Ga0209025, IMG submission 184256) | Arabidopsis root microbial communities from the University of North Carolina, USA - plate scrape MF_Col_mLB (SPAdes) (version 2) | ecosystem: Host-associated > Plants > Roots > Endosphere... | reverse complement strand
ACAATCCAAATTAACAATGATATTAGGAGTAGCCGCAGTCGGTGTCTTATCGTTCATATTCGGTAAAGTTATTTTCACAGCAGTTCCCGCACTTTTAGCAGAATTGACAAGACCATTTTTCCCATCTCACACTGGGCAAATTATTGTCGAAAGCATCATTAAGCTCATCCTTTTACTGAGCTATATATATATTGTGTCCCTAACTCCGATCATTAAGCGTGTGTTTCAATATCACGGTGCGGAACACAAGGTTATCAACGCTTATGAAAACAATCTTCCGCTGACAGTAGCAAATGTCCAAAAACAAACTCGCCTTCATTATCGTTGTGGTAGTAGTTTCATTATATTTACAGTCATTATCGGAATGTTTGTCTACTTTCTTGTTCCAACTGATCCGCTTTGGGTCAGAGTCGTAAACCGAATTCTATTAATTCCAGTTGTTCTAGGTATTTCTTTTGAAGTCTTACAGTTTACAAATCGATTACGAGATATTCCAATCTTACGTGTATTAGGATACCCAGGATTATGGCTGCAACTATTAACAACAAAAGAACCAGAAGATGATCAAGTTGAAGTTGCGATTGCATCCTTTGAAGAATTATTACGTTTGGAGAAAAAACAATAATAATTTTTTAAAATGGTACTCAACTCCTTTCCTTGTCGCTAATATACTAATTTTAATATATGTTATTTAGGAGGTGTTCCCTATGAACGGTCGTTCGTTTACGTTCGCTTTATTCGTACTTATTATTGGGCTAGCAATATTTGGTCTCGTATCATCTGCAATTACTGATCCATATGGAATGGTTAAAAACATTGTCATCATGTTACTTGTTGTTGGTGTCTTTTATGTATTATATAAAATGTTTACAAATTCCAGCGGTTCCGCCAATTCGCAAAACTCTTATAAGCGTGCTGCGAAACAATCGAACCGAAAATACGGAAAACAAAATGTAGCACCCCTAAGCAATTCTTTATTAAAACGAAATGCTTCTGATGACAAAGTTAAGAAAAGCAATTCATCATTGTTAAAGCGGAAGCGAAAACAATCCCATTTAACCGTGATTGAGGGTAAAAAAAATAAAAAGAAAGACCGCGCTTCCTTTTAGGAAATACGGTCTTTTTTCATTTATGCTCTCTCACATATTGAAGCACTTCTGTTAAACTCTTTTCTTTCATACTCCCTAAGCGAAGATGGTGATTTTCAAACTGCAAAGTCTTTGTAACTTCATTAGGAACAACGACACATTTTAATTCCGCTGCAATCGCTGCTTTCAATCCATTCACTGAATCCTCAAACACAACAGCTTCTGATGCATCAACTTTCAATTCTTCAATAGCTGCCTTATACAGTGCTGGATCCGGTTTTACTTTCTCAACATCTTCTTTTGTTTTAATAACTTCAAAATACTCTCGAATCCCTAAATCTTCTAAAAATCCGATAACCCACTTTCTTGAAGAACTAGAAGCTAAACCAATTTTTACTCCAAGACTTTTTGCTTCTTCTAAATATTCTTTCACACCATCACGAACGACTGGTATTTTCATTTTCTCTTGATGTAACGCCGAAACTTTTTCTTTTAGCAATTTTTTATTAAATTGCTCTTTCAATTGTTGTTCAATATATGTATAAAGTACTTCATCTGTTGTTCCAATACATTTCGCAAACTCTTCTAGAGGTAACTCACCACCATATTCGTGAATCACTTCCTGAAAAGATTGGAACCAAATTGTCTCTGTATCTACAATTAATCCATCAAAGTCAAAAATAATTGCTTTCATTCCTATCCCACCTTTTACAAAACGATTTTTCACATCTCTATATATTCAATTTAAACAAAGGAATTTCCTTTTCTAAACAAAAAAGGAAACGCACTTCGTTCCCTTTACTTTCCCTGCTCTTCATTTGCTTTTTGAACGCCGCGAAGTGTTTCAATTCGAAGCTCATCTTGCTCAAAATATTGTACTAAATCACCAATGCGGTCAATAGCTTCCCAACTTAAATGATGTTCAATTCCTTCTACATCATTATAAATCTTACTTTCATCCACACCGATAATACGCATAAATTGTTCTAATAACTCATGACGATATACAAGACGCTCCCCGATTTTTTTCCCTTTTGTTGTTAATACAAGCCCTCTATATTTTTCATAAATTAGATACTCATCTTTATCTAATTTTTGTACCATTTTCGTTACAGAGGATGGATGTACACTAAGCGCTTCAGCAATATCAGACACGCGGGCATATCCCTTTTCATCAATCAACAAATAAATTTGTTCAATATAATCTTCCATACTAGGGGTAGGCATCGGTTTCCTCCATCCAATTTCATTTTATATTTTCCGCACGAAGCAATCAATAAAATGATACACCAGAAAGGGTATCATGACAAGAGTCGAACCGATCAAATGCCCTGAAACAAAAAAAGAATCTGTATAGTACAAATTCCCCTATACGGAATATTGAATTTCAGTATTTGGAAAATTTTTGTGAATACATCCCCTTATTGTCTCCTCTAACCTCACTACAAAGCGAAAACGTGTTTTCCATTATGCTTTGCATCCAACAAATGATCTACATGCGAATATTTCGTAATGTAACGAAGACGATCTTATTCACTCTATCCAATACACTCAATCGTTTTCGCATTACGATATTTCTGCAAATCATTCTCTTCAGATAAATCACGAATCTGATTATGGGATGTTGTCTCTCAAATTTCTAGACCCATCCATGTAAACTTATCATATAATTACTCAAGTGCCTGTATTTCAAAATAAACAACCTTTGGCATAAATAGCTTTATATAACTTTCCCCCTGCTTTTAGTATGAGCAACAGTACACTAATAACGCTGTTTTTCTTCTGTCTAATTTTACAAACTGAAAAATTTCATAAAGAAAAAAAGAAAAATACAAAATAATTAACGTAAATTGTTGACGTGATGCTTTTATTATCGGTATCATAAATCTTCGTGAGCAATTATTTTTCGTTATACGATTTTTTTATTATTACTGAATTTTTGAGAGGAGAAATTTGATGTCACTTAAGAAGAAAACGCAAGTACGCACCGGCAAAATGGTTCGTGAACTAATGTTAGCAGACGAAGATGTAAATGCTTCGCTAATTATGGTATATAGTGAAAACGGTGTAAACGCAGAAATTAAAATCGAGGGCTTAACGCCGAAATGTAACGAAGAATTATTTTTGAGCGGAAACGTGGATTGGAACAAGAGTGTCATTTATAAAATTGTTGATTTCACTGGAAACGCTGAAGTTGGTAAAGTTACATTAACAGCAATGAACAAAAATAATGTTTCTCTAGAAATTGAACGCGTTATGTGGAGCAAAGAAAATAAAGAAGCTGCAGAACAAGAAATAACACCAGTAGAAGCTGCGCCAAAGAAGGAAGTAGTCGTAGAGGCACCAAAGGTAGTTACAGCGTCACCTAAACCTATTACACGTGTTGAGGAACCTGTTGCAACGCCTAAACCTATTCCGGCACCAGCACCTAAACCAGTGCGTTCAGAAACAGTTGTAGCGGCACCTAAACCAGCACCTATAAAAAATGAAGTACCTACTCCAGTCGCAAAGAAAGAAACAGTTACGGTTATGCCTACAAAGCCGAAACAAACAACTGCGGCTGAAACAAACTCAAAACTACAAGAAAATTATGTAAAACTTGTGAAAAAGACAATTGAAGTATGTCAAGATTACGAGCTTGGCATCGATATAGATGATTCTATTGAAAATTTAAAAGAAGAATTACAAAGCCAAGGTATTAGCGTTACTTTTGATAAAGAAATTATGGATGTCGTAAATCGCCTTCGTTCTTTACAAGAAAAAGGGATTAAAGTAGAAAAAGTACTGAATTTACTATAAAAAATAAGGAGGTGGCAAATGCCACCTCCTTATTTTTTATAATTCCACTCATCGCTCTCATATTTTTCTTTTGCTAATGTTTGCACTTCTTGAAGCTGTTCTTCCGTTAGTTCATACGGGACTAGCTCCACATCTAAGCCTTTTTCAAATCCAACTTGGAACGCTTCAATCAACTGTTCAATCGTAAATGTACGGTCTGTTAATTCATTGATTGCGACCGCTTTAGAAGAAAACATGCTCTTCATACGCTCTTTCACTCGCTCATTTGGGAATAAAAATAAATCATACAGCTCATCTAAATCAATTTCTAACGGAATAGATCCATGCTGTAGGATAACTCCTTTTTGGCGCGTTTGTGCACTTCCAGCAATTTTCCGGCCTTCTACAACAATTTCATACCAAGACGGAGCGTCAAAACATACACCTGAACGTGGATTTTTTAAATTTTCACGATCCGCTTCTGTTTTTGGAACCGCATAGTACGCTTCTAATCCTAGCGCCTTAAAACCTTCAAGTAGCCCTTGAGAAATTACGCGATACGCTTCTGTAACTGTTCTAGGCATATTCGGATGATCTTCAGAGACAATAACACTGTACGTTAATTCCTTATCGTGCAATACTCCCCTACCACCTGTTTGACGGCGAACAAATCCATATTCCTTCTCTTTTACTACATCCATATTGATATCTTTTTCTACACGTTGAAAATACCCCACTGTTAATGTTGGCACTTCCCATTCATAAAAACGAATTGTTGGTGGCATTTTCTTTTCACTTTGCCAATTTAATAAACATTCATCTAACGCCATATTGAATGCCGGTGAACATTGACCAGAGTTAATATAGCACCATTTTTCTTTTCCCATCCTGCACCTCATGTAACCAATTATTTTTCACAATATCTAGTCTAACAAATTCGACAAAATTTGTGAAAGAATACGAAATTTCTTCTTCTCACCGAACGAACCTGTTGCATAAATACATACGGGCATTATAATATTGAAAGTAGGATAAGAAAAAAGGGAGCGATAGAATCGTGTCAACAAACTTAATTATTATACTAGCCGTAGTTCTAGCATTCATCGGCTACTCTGTATGGATGTTTTTCTATCAGAAGAAATTGATTAAAACACTTTCAGAAGAAGAATTTCGCGCTGGCTACCGTAAAGCACAGCTTATCGATATTCGTGAAGCAGATGAATTTAACGCTGGTCATATTTTAGGTGCTCGTAATATTCCGCTATCACAAATCCGTATGCGTTACAAAGAGCTACGTAAAGACCAACCTGTTTATTTATACTGTCAAAGTGGATTCCGTACAGGACGTGCGGCTCAATATCTAAAAAAACAGGGTTACAAAGATTTCTACCAATTACAAGGTGGATTTAAATCTTGGACAGGCAGAATTAAAAAGAAATAATATTTTGAAGAACTAGCATGACTCATCAGCTAGTTCTTTTCTTCCATGTTGTTCGCAATATATGCTAAGTTTTGTTTTACTACTTCTTCATTTCTTAATTCTACATTGCGATATAACAATTGATATTCTAATCCTTTCTCTTTCCATATGAGCGTTGCAAATTCTTCCCCTTGTTCAAATTCATCCCTATTTTTAAAATAAGCAGTTGCCCCATTATTCAACTTCATCTGTTCCTGAAATCGATTTTGTTCTACAATATACGGAAAACTATAGGAAAAGTTAGCAACTGTTAATTCTATATAATCTTTTCTTCTTTTTTCCTGTTGTTTATATTTAATCGTTAAGACCGCGTTCTTCTTTCCAATTGTTCTTACTTCTCCTTTTACACCACTCATAACATCGTACGGCAAATATGTCGGAACTTTAAATGCTTCCGAAAAATATTTTTTTGTATCCTTTAACGAAATGGGACCAGATACAAGATCTACAGCTCCATCCGCATTTCCCACAAATTGTTTTTCCTCTTTCGCTGTTTGTTGGAATGAACATGAACTCAGTAACATACTAGAAAACACGAAACAAATGATTCTTTTTTTCAATTTGTTTCCGCCCTTTCATCCCGCTCCTTTTGCGAACAAAGCGTTAATATGTTGTTCATATTCGCTCCACCTGTCAACTCTCCCTTTGAAAACTTTCCCCGTTTATCTCACAGATTTTGACACAGCATTTTTATTTAGACAAAAAAAGACTTCCTGCTACTCTTACGCCCAAAATAAAAAGGTGACGCGAATAACAGTAGGTCTTTTATAACATAGATTGTGAAAAGCTTTTCAGGTCAAGCTTTTCCCATTATTTTTTTCCATTCCTATCTATTTGCCTATATAATGAACGAAGAGGTGATACATATGGCAAATATAAAACAAATTGCGAAAATCGCTGGGGTATCTATCACGACGGTTTCGCGCGTGCTAAATGACCATCCCTACGTCAGCGATGAAAAGCGAAAACGCGTTTTAGATGCGGTTGAAGAATTAAATTATGCAAAAAATATAAATGCAGTTCATTTATTAAGAGGGAAAACATTTACAGTGGGGGTAATGCTTCCTTTTATCAACTTACCCTATTTCAGTACCATTATTGAAGGGATTGGAAATGAAGCATTGGCTGCGGGCTATCATATTAATCTTTGTCAAACCAACTATGATAGTAAGGAGGAACTTCGTGTTCTAGAAATGATGAAAATGAAGCAATTTGATGGCATGATTATTTGCTCACGTACAAGCTCATGGGAGACAATTGAACCTTATGCAAAATTTGCTCCTATTATTTCTTGTGAAAAGATGATGCATCCACTTATTTCATCTGTTTATGTTAATCATTATGAAGGATTTCGTATTGGTACAGAATACTTATTACACAAAGGACATAGTCACATCGGTGTTTGTCTAGCTCGTGAAAATAGTGCCAACACAATGCAAAGAAAACAAGCATTTTTTGATGCACTCCATTCATCTGGAAAAATGGTACATAAAAACTGGATGTTCTATCAATGCTACACGATGAAAGACGGTTCCAAAGTTATGCAAAACATATTAAAAATGAAGGAACGCCCAACTGCTATCTTTGCTGCAAACGATCAAGTTGCAGCTGGTTTATTAACGGAAGCAAAAAAACAAGGTCTACGCGTTCCAGATGATATCGCAATACTAGGATTTGATAACCACGAAGTTTCTGAAGCACTAGAAATTACAACTATTGAACATCCGGGATTGAGTATGGGATTTCATGCATTTTCAATGTTTTATAAACAAATACAAAATGAACAAATGACTATTGATTCAAAAGAGCTCTCTTTCCGATTAATTGAGCGTCAAACCGTGTAAAGAGTACCAAATTAGGTGCTCTTTTTAGAGTTTTCCTTATTGACTTTATTTTTTCTTTCTTTTATACTCAAACTAACGAACGGTAGGTAGGGGATGAAGATGACAGCAAACCGCATTAAAGCTGTAGCACTTTCTCATTTCGCACGCTATGGCTATGAAGGGACTTCATTAGCAAATATTGCTCAAGAGGTCGGGATTAAAAAACCATCAATTTACGCACACTTTAAAGGAAAAGAAGAATTATATTTCACCTGCTTAGAAGCAGCCTTGCAAAAAGATTTACAATGCTTTACAGATGATATGGAAAATTTTTCAGAATCATCTACTGAAGCATTACTTGTAAACTTATTGAAAGGTTACGCAAAGCGATTTGGTGAAAGTGAAGAATCAATGTTTTGGTTACGCACTTCTTATTTTCCGCCGGATGCATTTCGCGAACAAATTATTGAAAAAGCAAATGCTCACATTGAAAACATCAGAGAACTTTTATTTCCTGTATTCAAACGAGCAAACGAACAAGGTGAACTGCATAACATTGAAATAAAAGACGCTTTAGAGGCTTATTTATGCTTAATTGACGGTCTTATGGTTGAACTACTATTCGCAGGTTTAAATCGCTTTAAGACCCGCTTAAACGCCTCTTGGAAAGTATTTTGGAATGGTCTTTCAAAATGACGGATTGCTTACTTAGCAATGCGTCGTTTTTCAGCCCTTTACCTAACGACTGGTAGGAAGGAGAAATAATATATGGCATGGATTTATGTAATTTTAGCTGGCATTATTGAAATTTTTTGGGTGATTGGACTAAAGCACGCAACAACACCAATTGAATGGATCGGTGTTGCTCTTTTAATCGCAATAAGTTTCGTCCTATTGTTTAAAGCTTATAAAGATTTACCTGTAGGAACTGTATATGCTGTGTTTACAGGAATCGGGGCTGGCGGAATCGTTCTTACAGAGATTTTTATTTTCGGAGAACCTTTTTCAATTATAAAAGTTTTATTAATTGGTTTAATTTTCTTTGGAGTAATTGGTTTAAAACGAGTAACAGGTGAACAAGAAGAGAAGGAGGCTGCATAAAATGGCATGGGTATTTTTAATTATTGCTGGTATTTGTGAGATTGTTGGTGTACTGTTTATGAAAGTAGCCACTGAAAAGAAAGGCTGGGCACCAAAACTTATTTTAATTGCTAACTTCGGCGTAAGCTTCTTCTTCTTATCACTAGCAATGAATTCGTTACCGATGGGAACAGCTTACGCGATTTGGACTGGAATTGGGACTGCCGGAAGTGCGCTGCTAGGCATTCTTTTATTCCGCGAATCAGCTGATTGGCGTCGCCTTGCCTTTTTAAGCTGCATTTTATGCGGGGCAGTTGGCTTAAAATTAATGAGCTAACGTGGGGTGATCGTCATGTGGAAAGCAAAAGGAAAACAAATCCTAACTGGGATTATACTCGGAATCGTTATTCTACTGCAAATAAGCTTTCATATTATAGAATGGCTATTTCATAAAGCAATTTCTGTTCTTACATTCCTTCCGAACATGGCGCTTGAAATTGCATCCATCGTTTGGTCGATAATTGCCTCTATTACAATTCTTATCATTTGGAGTATCGCCAAGATTTGGGGCAAATTAAGTAAAAAAGACAGTTCTTCCGAAAAGTGAAGTGACTGTCTTTTTTCACCCTTAATGATTCCTATATTTTGGATTTTTAAAGAAATTCGATACAATAAGGCATAGTATTCCAAGAATAAAAACACTAGTACCGATAATATTATTCACCTTTTTAAAATATCAATATCCGAGTAAAAATCAAGCATACTAAGATTTAAGGAAAGAACAATGCAGATTTCATTAATATTCTCCCTTTTAACCTCTGTTTCCTCATTACATGTCTCTTCCCCATTTTTTCAAATCTAACTATATCTTCACTCCTTTAGGGCATACTACACAAAAAGGAGCTGATTACATGCAAAATTCCATACATAAACATATCCTATTGTTATTTTTCTTATTTCTTTTCTTTGTTATATGTTTCAGCCTCATATTACATGCGCCAAAAGATATGCCGAGCACCGTTTCTGTTTATAAGTTACTTCTGTGTTATTTCTCTTATTGAAAAAAGGTGTCTTATAATGAGACACCTTTTTATAAAATCCCATCCAAAAACAACGCATATACATATAATTACATCAGCTATAGTAACAAACTCCTTATTTTGGACAAGAAAAAAAGACCAACAATTCCCTGTTGGTCTTCCATATATGTATCACTTCTCAAAGCGATCTAACATTTCGTCTCTCATCCCAAAACTAACAACCGCAATTCCTATGTACATAAAAATAAGAAATGCCGGATGCACCGCATTGTACCAGCTGCTATCAACAATTAAATATACCGTTAATGCCACAACAAGTACAAACGCTAAAATAAACATATAAAAGTGTCTTGTACTACCCATAATAAGCTCCTCTCTTCTCACTTCACCATTCAACAGTATATTTTATCGAATAATTCGATATGACTCAAGGTTAACTTTCTTTTATATAATCAAGTTCTACCTTTACAATGTCATCACAAGCTATTGAAATAATTGTTCCTTGTTTATCAATCGCCGTCACTTCTTCGTTATCCATTACACGATGTGCTACACGTTCTAACATTTTCCCATGATCTCGATAACAAAATTCCTTTATATCTTTAATCGTTTTACCGTTTTCTAAATGATACACCATCCTGTAACACTTATAGCCCATTTCCTCACCCCAAATTGTTCGTTTTTTCACATATACATAAAAATGAGTTATGTCTCTCTCATTACGCCCTCTTAATTTCAATAAAATTCTAACAAAAATACACAATTTTATCAAACCGACTTTTTCAACAAAAAAGCCTAAAAAACAACTTTCCTCTACACTGTTACATAAAACATAAAAATTATTTACATTATTTTCATAATTTCTGCACAGATTCTCCACAAAAAAAAGAACCCGCGTATAGCGAGTTCTTTTCATTTCACATGTACTCAAACTTGTACAGGAGCTGGCTTTTGATAACGTAACACTGGTTTACGAGCAGCCATTGTTTCATCAAGACGTTTAATTACTGTTGTATGTGGTGCTTCTTGTACAACTTCTGGATTTTCTTCTGCTTCTTTTGCGATTTGAATCATCTTATCAATGAATCCATCTAATGTTTCTTTTGATTCTGTTTCTGTTGGCTCAATCATAATACATTCTTCCACGTTTAACGGGAAGTAAATTGTTGGTGGATGGTAGCCAAAATCAAGCAGACGTTTTGCGATATCTAACGTACGTACGCCAAGTTTCTTTTGACGACGTCCTGATAATACAAATTCATGCTTACAATGTCTATCAAATGGAAGATCGTAGAATGGTGCTAATCTTCTCATCATATAGTTTGCATTTAATACAGCATATTCTGTTACTGCACGTAGACCATCTGGACCCATAGAACGAATATACGTATAAGCACGAACGTTGATACCAAAGTTTCCATAGAATGGTTTCACGCGTCCAATCGCTTGTGGACGATCGTAGTTAAAGTGATAGCCATTTTCTGTTTTCTCTAAAATTGGTTTTGGTAAGAACGGAATTAAATCTTCTTTTACACCTACTGGGCCAGAGCCCGGACCACCGCCACCATGTGGACCTGTAAATGTTTTATGAAGGTTTAAATGTACAACGTCAAATCCCATATCGCCAGGACGTGCTTGGCTTAATACTGCATTTAAGTTCGCACCATCATAATACAATTTCCCACCCGCATTATGAACGATTTCTGCCATTTCTAAAATATTTTCTTCAAATAAACCAAGTGTATTTGGATTTGTTAACATAAGTGCTGCTGTCTCTTCATTCACAACACGTTTTAAATCTTCTAAGTCAACAAGGCCATTTTCATTTGATTTAACTGTAATTGTTTCAAAACCTGCTACTGTTGCAGATGCTGGATTTGTTCCGTGCGCAGAGTCAGGAACAATAACTTTTGTACGGTTATAATCACCATTTGCTTCATGATATGCACGGATTAGCATTAATCCTGTCCATTCCCCATGTGCACCAGCTGCTGGTTGAAGTGTAACAGTATCCATTCCTGTGATTTCAATTAAATGTTCTTGTAAGTCATACATTAATTCCATTGCACCTTGCACTGTTTTTTCATCTTGAAGCGGATGAATGTGTGCAAATCCTGGGAAACGTGCCACGTTTTCGTTAATTTTTGGATTGTACTTCATCGTACAAGATCCTAATGGATAGAATCCAGAATCAACACCGTGATTACGGTTTGAAAGCGCTGTGTAATGACGCATAATGTCTAGTTCAGATACTTCTGGAAGCTCTGCATCTTCTGAACGAATATAATCGTTCTCAAACACATCTTCTAATTTCACTTCTTCTACATCTAATTGGGGTAAGCTATATCCTACGCGTCCTTTTCTACTCATTTCAAAAATAAGTGCTTGGTCTTGGTTCTTCATTGGATAGCCCCCATTTCGTTTACAAGTGTGTCAATTTCTTCTTTTGTACGAAGTTCTGTTACAGCTAGTAGCATATGATTCTCTAATTCTTTATAATCACGGCCTAGGTCGTAACCACCGATAATATTCTTTTGTACTAATGCATCATTTACTTCTTGTACTGGACGCTTGCAATCTACAACAAACTCATTGAAGAATGGTCCGGCAAATATTACAGTAAATCCTTTTTCTTCAAATTGGCGTTTTGCGTATTGTGCCTTCGAAATGTTTTGGCGTGCCATTTCTTTCACACCTTGTCTTCCAAGCGCTGTCATTGCTACAGATGCCGCTAATGCATTTAGTGCTTGGTTTGAACAAATGTTAGATGTCGCTTTATCACGACGAATATGTTGCTCACGAGCTTGTAATGTTAGTACGAAGCCACGTTTGCCATCTGAATCCACAGTTTGTCCTACAAGACGTCCTGGAATTTTACGCATAAATGTTTTCGTTGTTGCAAAATAACCGCAGTGTGGTCCACCAAACTGTGTTGGGATACCAAATGGTTGTGCATCACCGATGACAATATCAGCACCCAATTTCCCTGGTGGTGTTAAAGCACCTAATGATAATGGGTTTGAAGAAACGATAAATAATGATTTTTGCTGATGAACGATTTTTTCAATAGCAGCTAATTTTTCCACTTGTCCGAAGAAGTTAGGATATTGAACAATTACACAAGCTACTGTATCGTCCACTTCACTTTGTAATACGTCTAAATCTGTTACACCGTTTTTATAATCAATTTCAACAACTTCAAGATGTTGACCTTTTGCATATGTTTCAAGTACCGCTCTTGATTCTGGATGAACTGCTTTAGAAACAAGAATTCTCTTTTTACGAGTATGACCTGCAGCTAGCATCGCTGCTTCTGCTAATGCCGTACCTCCGTCATACATAGAGGAGTTTGCTACATCCATTCCTGTTAATTCACAAATCATTGTTTGAAATTCAAAAATTGCTTGTAATTCTCCTTGTGAAATTTCAGGTTGGTATGGCGTATACGCTGTATAAAATTCTGAACGAGAAAGAACATGATCAACAATTACTGGAGCATAATGATCGTATACACCTGCTCCTAAGAAAGATGCATATTCTTTTAAGTTGGCATTTTTACGAGCCATATCAGACAGTTCTTTTAAAAGTTCTGGTTCTGACTTTGCTTGTTTAATGTTTAAATCCCCTTTGAAACGAACACTTTCTGGAATATCAGAAAATAATTCATCGATCGTTTGAACACCGATCGTTTGTAACATTTCTTTTTTGTCTTCTTCTGTCATTGGAAGATAACGATGCAACATGAAATCTACCCCTCTCCCCGTTACTTTGAACGTTTGTAAAATGGTGTTGGAACAACTACTGCTTTAACACGTTTATTACGAATCTCAATTTCTACTTCTGTATCAACTGCTGCGTATTTTACATCAACTAATGCTAAACCAATACTTTTCTTTAACGTTGGAGATTGTGTACCACTTGTAACTTCCCCGATTTTTTCTTCGCCTACATATACAGGATAATGTGTACGAGGAATACCGCGTTCAATTACTTCAATGCCGACTAATTTACGAGGTGCACCGTTTTCTTTGTATTCTTTTAATGTTTCTTTTCCAAAGAAATCTACTTCCTTATTTGTTTTTACTGCAAAGCCAATTCCAGCTTCAATTGGTGTAATATCTTTTGATAGTTCTTGACCATAAAGTGGAAGCGTTGCTTCAAAACGAAGTGTATCACGAGCTCCTAAACCACATGGTTTTAAGCCGTCTTCTTCTCCAACTTCAAGAAGTTTCTCCCAAAGTTTTGCAGCGTCTTCACTCTTGCAGTAAATTTCAAATCCATCTTCACCTGTATAACCAGTGCGAGATACAAGTGCAGGGGTACCGTCTACAAGAACTTCGTTTTTAAATTTAAAGAACTTAATCTCTTTTAAATCTTCTGACACAACTTTTTGTAAAATGCCTTCTGCTTTTGGTCCTTGAATTGCAAGCTGTGCAATTTCACTAGAAACATTGACTACCTTCGTATCGCCAATTACATGACTTGCTAACCATTCGTAATCTTTCTCGATATTCGATGCGTTGATTACTAATAAATAGTCTTCTTCACCACGCTTGTAGATTAATAAATCATCTACAGTGCCACCATTTTCGTAACACATTGCTGTATATTGTGCTCCTCCTACCTTTAAGGTAGAAACATCATTTGTAACAACACGTTGTAAAAATGCTAAACTATCTGTACCTGTGACTTCAACTTCTCCCATGTGAGACACATCAAACAGACCCGCTGCTGTACGAACAGCCTCGTGCTCTTCTTTAATGCTTGAAAATTGAACTGGTAATTCCCAACCACCAAAGTCGATTGTTTTCCCACCATACTTCGCGTAAACATCAAATAGCGGTGTACGTTGTAATGTAATCATGTTCTTTCCCCCTTATGCTGTCTATGACAAATCATTAAAAGTTGGCTTCCCGTATCTAAACATTTTTTATTCAGAAAAGATGGGATATACGGAATCTCAATGTATTTTTTTATGAAAGCGTAAATAAAAAAGTACTTTCTTGGATAAAATACGAAAGATTCCACACATTTCACAACATTATCCTAACATTTTTCGATCTATTTCATCAATATTCTAGCATAAAAAATAATTTGGAATTTTTTAATCTTACACTTACGAAAATGACTTCACCTAAAAACGCTAGAAATTAACGTTCTGGTGAAGGGTATAACAATAACCGTTTTAGTTTACAGAAGGTGGGAGAGTTTTAATGAATGTCGATATTTCCGTAGATCGGACTTGGAAAAATAATTTTTTAAAACGAATTGATGAGGACGGTCCTTGGACAAATTGGGAACTGTATAATTTAGCTTATGAAACAGAAAGATCGTTGCTTGTCCCTACATTTGATGGCTTGCAAGCACCAAAACATTTATCCCACTTCACACCGCTTCCTCATCAGTTGGAAGTCGCACAAACTGTGATTGAACAAATGAATGGAAAGGCAATACTAGCAGATGAGGTTGGACTTGGAAAAACAATTGAAGCGGGTCTGATTTTAAAAGAATATATGGTGCGAGGTCTTGTAAAAAAAGTATTAATACTCGTTCCTGCTTCCCTTGTTTCACAGTGGGCATATGAGTTGAATACAAAATTTTTTATCCCCGCTGTTGCTCAGAGGAAAAGTTATTCATGGGAGCAAGCTGATGTTATTGTTTCATCAATTGATACAGCAAAACGTTCACCTCATCGTGACATCGTTTTAAACTTAGAATATGACCTTATTATTATTGATGAAGCACACAAACTTAAAAATAACAAAACAAAAAACTATGAATTTGCACAACGACTGAAAAAGAAGTTTTGCTTATTACTAACTGCAACACCTGTTCAAAACAAAATTGATGAAATTTTCAATCTCGTTTCCTTATTAAAACCAGGACATTTAGGCAATCAATCTAACTTCGAGGAATATTATGCATCGAAAAATCGCTCAGCAGAGTCAGATGAAGATTTAAAAGCGCTCATTAATAAAGTGATGGTAAGAAATCGGCGAAATGGTACAGGTATCGAATGGCCGAAAAGGCATGTTCGCACAATATTTATTGATTTTAATGAGGAAGAGCAAGCGTTATATAATGCAATTGAAAATTGGAAAGGACAAGACGCTTTTACCTCTGCCTTTTCATCATTAACTTTGAAACGAGAAGTATGTAGTAGCCGTGAAGCAGTTTATTATTCACTCAAAAAACACGTGGAAAAAAGGAAAAAAGAAAATGTGAATTATATATCAGACCCATATATCGATGTTTTAATGGACAAAATCAACCATATTCCTTTTAATTCAAAAGCAAATCAAGCACTAGAGCTTATAAAAGAAATTAATGATAAAGTCGTCATCTTTACAGAATACAGAGCAACGCAAATGTATTTACAATGGTTTTTAAAACAGCATGGTATTTCATCGGTTCCCTTTCGAGGTGGATTCAAACGAGGAAAAAAAGATTGGATGAAAGAACTCTTCCAAAATCATGCGCAAGTGTTAATCGCAACTGAAGCAGGCGGTGAAGGGATTAACCTACAATTTTGTAGCCATATGATTAACTATGACTTGCCTTGGAATCCGATGCGGCTTGAACAGCGCATTGGACGTATTCATAGGCTTGGTCAAAAAAATGATGTTCATATTTATAACTTAGCAACGAAACATACAGTTGAAGAACATATTTTAAAACTTCTATATGAAAAAATTAATTTATTTGAGCGAGTCATCGGTGAACTTGATGAGATTTTAACAAGAATCAATATGAAAAATATCGATGCACATATTCAAGAAATTTTTGCAGGGTCAAAGAGCGAAGGAGAAATTCGAATCAAGATGGAAAATTTAACATCTATCATCGACTTCGCGAAGAGAAACGAAGCTGAGGTGCAAGGTTATGCAGCAACATGAAATTCATAATTACTTATGGGATTTTTTCGAAGCAAACGACTGTGAGATTTCCCAGCGTTCCCCTCATCTACTAGATGTACAATTAACAATTGAGATGGATAAACTATTGATGAATCGACCTTTTTATTGGCATTACCTCGAGAAAACAGGTGGTATCCCAAATCCGATGAAACTTACTCTCATTACAAACCCAGAGAGTGACAGTGAGGAAGGTGAGCTTATTCACTATGGCTCCCCTCGTCTACATCAAATTTTTCAAACAACAAAAGAACTCGGTTCATACATACGCTTATTCGAAGAAGTGAATTTAGGTAGTACAACTCATACACCACTTCACCCATGGCTTGGCGTCAATGTAAAAGTATGTTATCAATGCGATCGAAAGAAAGACATGCTTCATTCCATCGGGATTCATCTTATTTCTGGAACGATGATTACAAACTTTCATGAAACATTAGCGAAAATTCGGCTCACACCAAAAATACCGGATTTCAGTTTTACACTCACTCCAATTATTAAACCGCAAAGTGGACTACAGCGAATAGAAGATGCATTAAAAAACTTCATCGCAGCAGATGATCATACATGGGCTGAAGAAGCACGGGTACGTTGGAACCATGATTTATCGCTTCTTAATCGCTTTTATGAGGGAAGTGAAGAGCTTCCCGAAAGCTATGAAATAGAAAAGCAAGCCTTACAAGAACAATACGAACCGCGGATTACAATGCAAATTATAAATGGCGGACTCTTCTATGTAACCGCTAAACATTTTTTTCATGAGAAAAGCCCCTTCATATGAGAAGGAGCTTTTCTTATATTTTCCCATTATACTTCCGGCCATCATTATGTTCTTGTTGCTGTTTTTCTGTCATTCGCTTTTGATATTCCCTATCTTTTGCACTCACATGGTTTGCATCTGTTGGAAGATTCTTTTTTGAACGTCCTACGCCATTACTCATTTTTTTCACCCCTTATGTTTTTCAAATTCATTCTTATTGTCAGCTAGTGGTGCAATCCTTATACAAAAATAAGAGAAGCTTTTCGCTCCTCTTATTCCTTCACATATTTTTGAAACATATCGTGTAAGCCTTGATTTACAAGATAAGAGATCTGTTCGTCAGATTTATGCGGATAACGATCACGCAACCTGATAGATGCTTTCACCATTAAATTTTCTAATACAGAACGGCCACCTTCACCATAAATAATTTCAGCATATTCTACAAGCCTTCCATCTTCTATTGTTGCTGGATTATGATTGAAGAAAAATTTACTCATTGTCTCCACCTCTCTCTTTGATAACGTTTACATTTATATAGATTATTTATGTTATTTATTTCACAATATTGTATGCATGTATAGATGATTAGTTTCATTATAAAACAACATGACGATAGGAATAACTTAAGTTTTCGTCAATTTTGTGAACAAACCCTTAAAAATGAAAGCGTTTTAATTATTATATACTAAAAAAGATTACCACGCTAGGGGCAATCTTTTTTATTTCTACTAAATTATGACTTTTGCTTCATTTCGTACACGCTCAAAACGTTTCCGAAACATTAACCTATCACTTGTATACAAGTTCTCAAATTAAAATCACCACCGCGAAGAAGGGAAGATGATTTCACGTGTTTGCTTCTTTTTCTGTTTTTACTTGACATGAGGTAGGAATAAACTCTAATTACTTCTATGCATCGCTAAATCCTCTCTTTCAACTAAAAAGAAGTGGGATATCGTTTATTAACTTTAATTATCAACTAATCCTGTACAATATTCAGAAATTATATTGTAAAATATATCTATTACTTAAGGAGGTCTATAATGAATCAAAATAAGAAAGCCATATTCGATATTGTCTTTTACCTCGTCTTCCCTTTTGTCATTTGGAAATTTGCAAAAGCACATATTGATCCTTATTATGCAATGCTTATTTCCTCGGTACCGGGAATTCTTTATACACTGTACTGCTTTAAGAAAGAAAAACAGTTCAACGTTACAGGGTTCTTTATTTTGATTACCCTCATTGCTAACACGACAGTAGACATACTATCTGGCTCTGCTGCGCGAATGCTTTGGAACGACGCATATTATCATATCGTACTCGGCTGCATTGTCATCTGTACAATCTTTATTAAAAAACCGCTCATGTTATATTTCGCTGCTGATATCGCAGTCTTGCAAGGACATGACCGAGATAAAAGTCGCGCTCTTTACCGTGACAAACGTATATATCCGGCCTTGAAATATTTAACACTATTTTTCGGTCTCCAATTCATTTTAAAAAGCTTTTTAAAAATCTATTTCATTTCTGTTTTTGGTGTAGAAGGATATGGTGAAATGCGAGCAATCATGACCGCTGTTGGCTGGGGGATCTCCATATGTATTGGAATAGGATTTGTATGGGTTAATAATAAAATATACGCAGTAACTGAACAAACAGAATCTACACAATAAGTTGGAAACTATCAAAAGAAATAATAAAAATTCCCCAGTGCAATATTGCACTGGGGAATTTTTATTATGTCTCTCTGTTGAATCAATGACAAGTATACACCCATCGCCAAAATTGCCCTATACCGCCCTAGTATATTTACTAGTGGTAAATCATTCCACTCATTTATTAACTTGATTGCTTTCTTTTCTTCTTTACGTTTTGATAAAACAAAGCAGCACTAAGTGGTATCATACCAAACCATCTGTTTAAAAATGGTGCTTTTTCAGAGCGGCGTTGTTGTTTTTTCTGCTTTCGATCCTCTTTTGGAGCATCCATATATGATACAAATTGTTGCGTTACAAAACGCACATAATCATTAGTAGACATATTATCACCTCTACTTGATTAGTATGTCCATTTTTTTATTCATTAATCTTTTTCTCTAGTTCTTCCATAATCTCTTTCACACTTTTATTTGTTGTATCAATATGTATATCTGCTTCTTCATAATATACTCGGCGTTTTTCAAACTTCTCTACAAACGCCTCTATATTCTCTTTTTGAAATAATGGACGCGTTGTATCCCCGCGAAGACGTTCTGCAATAACATACGGATCACAATATAAATACACAATCGTTCCATTCTCTTTCATCCACTGACGATTCTCAGCTCGCTCAACGATCCCTCCACCACTTGTAATAATTAAGTCACTCGTCGGTAAAGAGCGCAGCATTTCGCTTTCATATTTGCGGAAAGAGCCCTCCCCTTCTTCCGCAAATATATCGCGAATCACCTTCCCTTGCTTCTCTTCAATTTTTTGATCTGTATCTACAACTGGAATATGCAGTTTCTCACTTAGCATTCTCCCAATTGTTGTTTTTCCGGCCCCCATATAGCCTGTTATATATATGGCCCTCATTTTGTTACCTCTTTTCTACCAAGTTGGTCCTTGTTTAATTATTTGTATTATAACGAAAGATGAGCTGATGTGGTTTATTTTATATACTACTTGCACAAATTACTAAAAAAACGTTTTGTCCTCAATCTTGTATCAAGAACAAAACGTACTTGTAATTCAACTTCCATTTCCTCGCTCTTCCGTCCAATTCATAACCTTTTTATTTGTTTTATCGTACTGAAAGTTCACCTTATAAGAACGGCGCTCTTTCGTCATACACTGCAAGGTAACAAAGATAATGTCATTCTCAAATACATATCTCCCACTCACTTCACCATTTTCATATTGAAAGGCAAACACATCATTTTGTTCTTTCTCCTGCAAATCTGCCTTTATCGAGATGATCGCTTGATCTGTAATCTCTTCTAACAAAAATTTCTGCTGCGCCTCTTTATAAAATCTTTGATCAGATTGCAACATATTTATCTCATATATAAAGAATGAAAACAGTAAGAAAAGGAGAATTAATGTACTGGGCAAAGCAAAACCATCTTGATTTCTCATGACTTCATCTCAGGGAGTGTGTATCGCGTTACTACCCCATGATACTTTTTTCCACTTATATCTTGCACATGTATGGATAGCATATATGGTGTTAAGTTATAAGAAACTGAACTTACTTTTTGTAATATAATTTCCCTTCCTAGTGTATTTACTTTTCTCACAATATTATTTCCTAACATTTCATATGTGATATTATCACCATTACTCATTTGAAAAAGTATTATATTTCCTTCGTCCCCTAACTGAACATTACTCCTCAGTTGAAATTCTCGAAACTCTAATTGTACTTGCTCCATGAACACATCCCATTCCCAACTGTTTATCTGCTTCGAATATGGTTTCTCAATAAATAAACTATGAAGGCGCGGCACAAGAAGAAAGAAAATAGATAAAAACAATAAACATAACATCATTTCTAATAAAGTAAACCCTGCTTCTATCTTTTTATTTTTTAACATGGCGACATTGTTCTATTCTCCTTTGTTTCGTATCTCTCCAAATTGTACAAGCCTCTTCTCCTCGCAAATAGGTCACATACATAACGCCATCTATCATCTCCTCTTTTTGCTGCTTCAACTGATTTTGATGCATATATAATGCCGCTTCCCTTTTCAGCAATACATATGCTTTATATCGAAGTTGAATATTTTTTCTTTCTTGCATGATGAGAAGTGTTTGGGGAAGCACTAACGACACAGCCAACATCAATAAACTTAACGATACGATCATTTCGATCATAACTGACCCTTTTTGGCACTTCACGATAGGTAAATCTCCCTCTTCCAAGTTGAAATACAATTTCATAAGTGCGTGCACGATAAAAAAGTAGAATTGTACCACCTTGGTTTATATTTCCGTTTGCATTATAAGTCATTGGGTTCGGAAAAGTATTTAAATCAACCTTTATATCACGTTCATATTCCCGGAGCATAAGGGCACGTGCATCTCCTGATTCCCAAATACTGTACATATGTTTCTCAGGGACCCACCGCAACATATACAGATTCCGGTGGTTTATAGCTAACTGCTGCATATACAAAATATCTTGTGAGAATTGTCTAAAAAAACGTTCGACCTTTTGCCTCTCATATAACGGAGCAACGTTAAAATAAGTAACAATGCTTAATATAGAAATGATAGATAAGACGAGAAGCATCTCTAAAAATGTAAAGCCCTTTTGTTTCACGATTTACCAACCGATACTGTACCGTCCTCACTGGAAATACTAATTGGCTCCCCTTTTGGACACGTTGTAGAAGTAATGTATTTTTCGTTTATTAAATCATCTATTGTTGGTATCTTATTCTTTTCTAACTGGTACGCTTGTACTTGCGCTTCAACAGACTTCACATAAGCGTCACAACCTTTTCCTTGTACAGAAGAACGTTGTTTAATGACATTTGGAATAATTAATAACAGCAATACCGAGATAACAACCATCACTAATAACATTTCTAAAAGAGTAAATCCTTTTTCATTCTTCATGTAAACTACCTCCTAAATAGAATTCATCATTTGAAACATCGGCATAATCATCGCTAAATACATAAGAAGAACAATTATGCCAATACATGTAAACAAAAGCGGCTGAATAATAACTAAAATACGTTGAATCTTTTCTTCCATTTTTTCAATCGTTAATTCACTATAATCACCTAATTCTGTCGCTAAGTTTCCGTTTGCTTGTCCATGCGCAATAACGTAAGACAGTTCACGCTCATAATAACTGCTCTTCATAATAATAGAATCCAACTGTTCTCCCGCAATTAACAACTCTTCAATCCGAGTGGCTTCACATTGAAAAAACGAATGATGTTTTTGTTCCATCATTAATGTTAGAGCTTCAAGTACCGATAATCCTCCTTGTAGTAAGCCGCTTAATTGAACAGAGAAATAATGAGAATTTGTTAAAATAAGAAATGTATTTATAAGGGGAATACGCACCATAATATTTACCCTTTGAATCGGAGGAAGCTTTCGTAGATAAAACACGTATACACATACTCCAAGTGCAATAACAAGAAAAAATCCGCTCATTATACATGGAAGTATTTGGATAAAATTAATAATCTGATCAGTAAAAGAAGCAGAGGTTGCACGTAAAGAACTGTACAATGTCTCAAATTGAGGAAGCAAAACAAGGTTAAATACAGCAAGAATTCCTAGTAAAAAAAGAGATAAAAAAATCGGATAACGGAGAACTTTCATCATATCCTTTTGATGCTTCTCCTTTCTATGAAGGAGTACACTTCCTTGCTTTAAAGCAAAAGAAACATCACCGTGTTGCTGCGCATAAAATAAATAACTTAATATGTCTGGATGAAACATCATTTGATGAAAAGCATCGTGTAAACTTTGTCCATTTTTTAATTCTTCGATAATATGCTGCAGTTGTAGCCGTTTTGTAGAGGACAATTGAAACTGTAAAAATTCTAGCGCTTGTAAGAGAGGATAGCCTTTTTCTAACAATTCTCCAAGTCTTCTTAATAACAAGACTTGTTCATGTAATCGCCATCCTTTTCGCTCAAACATAAACATCCTCTTCTAAAAAACCTAGGGCATATCCTTTTCTTATACATGATTGCAATGTTTCATAATGATAAGTTACACGCTCTCCATTTGCTTCACGAATAGCCTGTTTCAATTCATGGCCATATAACAACTCGTAAATACTAGCTTGCCGTACCTGCCTCATCGCTTTACATAATGGCGAACATTTTCCTTTGCAAAATGGACACTTCAATTCCACAAGACGCTGCGCTGCCACTGCAAGCAATGATTGTTCAATTTCTTGCCGCGTAATCCCATAATCCATCAAACGTAGCACAGCCCCTTTTGCATCGTTTGTATGCAACGTTGTCATTACTAAATGACCTGTTAAACTCGCACGCACAGCTACTTTTGCTGTTTCTTCATCACGAATTTCACCGACTAAAATAATATCAGGATCATGGCGCAGAATCGCTTTTAAACCTGTTGTATATGTGATACCGGCCTTTTCATTAATTTGAATTTGTAATAAACCATCCTTTCGCTTTTCGATTGGATCCTCAAGTGTAACAATACGCCGCGTTTGTCCCTTTTTCGCTACCTCTAGCAAAGCATACATTGTCGTTGTTTTCCCAGATCCTGTCGGACCAGTAAACACGAGTAATCCATGAGAATGATGTAAAAAAGAGAGAAGTGTTTTTGCCGAACTTGGAAATAAAGAGAGATGGGAAAGTGGTTGAATCGATGCTTGCAAATGCAAACGAATAACGAGACTTTCTAAATTCATAGTTGGCAGTGTAGAGAGACGCAGGTGAACTTCTTGTCCATCAATTTGTAAATACAATGATCCATTTTGTGGCTTACGTCTTTCCCCTATATCCATAGACGCTAAAAATTTAAAATGTGAAACAAGTCTTTCCCCAAATTCTTTTCTAATACAATGCTTCGTTACCAAATCTTTTCCAATTCGCAATTGTATAACTGCATCTTCTTGCCGCGGCACAATATGTAAATCAGATGCCTGTAATGTACATGCTTCTTTCATAATTGTATTGGCAAAATGTTCAACACCATTCATCGTTATCCCTCCTCACAATGTATATATCACAAAGGAAAATATAAGAAAAATCGTAACTTTACCTTTTTCTCTACTAGAAAAAGGTAAAATATGTTTGTGAAATTATGAACAATTTCTGAATTATTGACTAAAATCACCTATATGCAACTTTATCTGTATTATAATGTTAATATCTTGGATAAAGTGATAAAGGTGGAGATCCTCATGGAACAAGCTTTAAAAATTACAGGTGTACTATCTGATCCAACTCGTTATTATATTTATAAATACATTTCTCAAAAGCATAGTTACGTAACCGTACAAGAAATTGCAGATGAATTTAATATCCATCCAAACGTAGCACGTCTACATTTATCAAAATTAGAAGATGTTAATATGTTGAAATCTGAAACGAAGAAAACAGGAAAAGGCGGAAGACCAAGCAGATTATATGTATTGTCTGAAGACTTAATTCAATTGCAATTCCCATTTCGCGATTATCAATTATTAGCGAAAATCACTTTTAATTCATTACTAAGCCTCGGTGCAGCCGGTGAAAAGGCACTATATGAAACGGGCAAACAATTTGGTAAAGAATTGATGGAACAACACATGCAGCGTTTAAATGTTAATAAAGATTCATTAACATTAGAACACAAAGTTCAAATTGCAAAAGAAGCGTTATCAACTGCTGGCTTATCCCCTTCCTTTGAATTAAGCACAGATGGCACACAAATTTTCTATGACGTGTACAATTGTCCATTTAAGGAAATTGCCGTTCATCACCCTGAAGAAGTTTGCCATATGCATAGCGATATGATGAAGGGGATTTTTGGAACTTTATTTCCGGACATGGAATTAACACGACATGAGAACTTATTAGATGGATGCAAGTCTTGTAACTACAAAGTCCAACTATAATTGTTTTTATATGAAATTATGTCAAAAAGAAGTCAATTTGATTTGGCTTCTTTTCTTTTTTTCGCAAATATTTACAATAATGAGAAAAATAAATTATAATGAGGAGAGGTTTACTTTTTTAGAAAAGGAGGGAGATTGCATGGAGCGCATGTTTCGCGTTCTCGGCTTTTGGACTGGAATTTTCTCGGTTATGTTTTACTTAGGGGATATGCATACAACTGCACTATTATTTTTAGGACAAACAGGATTTTTCGTACTTTTAAGTTATTTGAAATTAACAGAGCGTATGTATATATACGTATTCGGGGCCTATTTAACGGTTTTCTTCATTGGATTTACATACTACACAACATTTCTACTTGTCCCTGGCGCTGGGCATTAAAAGGATGGCAATTTGCCATCCTTTTTTTATTTTCCTCAATTACCTAGTTGACTTATAGGTTTTGTTGAAATATATTTTATATAACAGATGGAATTAGGGGGAATTATTATGAATACACTGCTAGTCGGAATTAACATAGTGGTCATGCTTATATTAGTTGGCATTTTATATTATATGCAACGTAAGCATGTATCTTTTAATAAACGCGTATTTACTGCTTTAGGGGTCGGAATTGCATTTGGTCTTATTTTACAATTCATTTATGAACCTACTTCTAAAGTTATCGTGGATTCAAATAACTGGTTTAGCTTAATTGGTAGTGGTTATGTGAAATTACTACAAATGATTGTTATGCCACTTGTTTTAGTTTCTATTATCTCAGCATTTACAAAATTAAAATTAACAAGTAACCTTGGTAAAATTAGCGGACTTATTATTGGCATTTTAATCCTTACAACTGGAATCGCTGCCGCTGTTGGTATCGCCGCAAGCGCAGGTTTTGACGTTCAAGCTACTGGTTTACAACAAGGTGATGCAGAAACAGCTCGTTTGAAATTAGTGGAAGAAAAATTTAGTTCAATTGAACAAACACCAATTCCACAAAAATTATTAGAATTATTACCTACAAATCCATTTCTTGATTTAACAGGTGCACGTCCAACATCAACAATTTCTGTCGTAATCTTTGCAGCGTTTATTGGAATCGCCTTTATTGGTGTAAAAAGAAAATATCCAGAACAAGCTGAACTATTTAAAAAGATGCTCGATGCTGTATATGCTATTGTAATGCGTATGGTAACGTTAATTTTACGCCTGACTCCATACGGTGTATTAGCTCTTATGACAAAAACAGTCGCTGGTAGTGATGTGAATGCCATTTTAAAACTCGGTAATTTTGTTTTAGCATCTTACGTAGCACTTATCGTTATGTTTATTATTCACTTATTATTAATCGCTCTATCCGGTTTAAACCCAGTTCAATATTTAAAAAAGGTATTTCCAGTATTAACATTTGCCTTTACTTCTCGTTCTAGCGCAGGTACAATGCCATTAAATATTGAAGCACAAAAAGAAAAACTTGGTGTATCCGAAGGAATTGCAAACTTTGCCGCTTCCTTCGGTGTATCTATCGGTCAAAATGGTTGTGCAGGTATTTATCCAGCTATGCTCGCAATGATGGTCGCTCCAACAGTAGGTATCGATCCATTACAACCACAATTCATTTTAACTTTAATCGCTGTTGTCGCTATTAGCTCTTTCGGAGTTGCCGGTGTAGGTGGCGGCGCAACATTCGCAGCATTAATCGTACTTTCAACAATGAACTTACCAATCGGAATTGTTGCTCTTCTTATTTCTGTTGAACCATTAATCGATATGGGCCGTACAGCTCTTAATGTAAGCGGATCAATGACAGCAGGTCTTATTTCTAGTAAATGGCTTGGTGAATTAGATCATGAGACATATAATCAAGAGGATGTAAAAAGTAAGGAAGTCGCTTCATAAGAAAGAGGGAACTTTCATGAAAAGGAATGCTAATTCATTTGCATTCCTTTTTTATTCCCTATAATCACTATTTTACATAACTAATCTGCTTCTTTTGCCCCAAAAGATCCAATTCCTTCACATTGTTTTCTGGATTTCCCATTAAAATATTTCGTTTCAATATTGCTACAATATTTCATTTCTTCTTTACTAAATAAACGTAAAAAAAGAGGATATACGCTCTTTTTTGAACATAATCCTTCTCAATATTGCCTATTGATGGATGTCAAAACTTCTTTCTATTATTCAAAGCGAACCTTTTCTCTTACAAAATAAAAATTAACGTTTCACTTCACAACCCGTCCTTTTTACAAATAGCCATTTTGCTCGCACCACTCATGAAATTGCCGCACATCTACCCCCACTAAAACAATATCTTTTAGTTCCACATCAACGATTTGTTCGTCAATAACAAGGAAAAAATTCGATCCCTCCTGCTTTCCTTTTTGCTTTACAATTCCAATTCGATTCCGGTACGGTCCGTCTTTTATATATGCTTTTTGCCCTATAATATCAAAATTCAAAATTTTCACCTCTTTTACTACGCTCAACTTCGGAATACTACCTTCTTTTCAGAAATTTCCCTTTCATTGCACTATTTCTGTATATATATGATAAAAAAGTAAAAGAGTCCTTCCTTTATTACAATTATTTTTTCTTTGTTTCATTTTGATAAATTATATGTAAAAAATATGCAAACAAGCAATTGAAAACGCTTTCTTTTGCCATTTTCATGTTATAATAGAAAAGCAGAACTTCGCAAAGAGGGAGAAAAATGGATATAACAATTATTACAAAAGTAATCGAAGCATTAAAATCATATGGATTTCAAGATGTAACATACTGTGAAGAAGCAAAACAATTTCTATTTCATAATCAAACAGATATCATGAGCGGCTATGCAGAAATCACATATAGTAGTCAATTTGAAAAGTTTAACGTGCAAATTCATCCGATTGAAACGCACCACCAAGCAGAGTTACAAGAAGTTGAAAAACACATTCAATCTTGTATACGAAAAGTCGAGTATTTGAATGCACTTCTTACAGGACAAAAAAAATTAACTGACAAAGTAATTATTATGTAAAAAAGAACGTGATCATCTCACGTTCTTTTTTATTTTCATTATTGTATATTCATCTTCTCTTTCAATTGTAAACTCGTCACAGACTCTAATGCATTCATTGCTTCTCCAATTGTCATATCAAAAATTGTCTTATCTTCTATATATGGGAACTGTCTAAAACGCTTTTCGATCATTTTTACTGCATCAGATGTAAATATTGCACTATCTATACCAAATTCTGTTTCAAGGAGAACGATCCAATCTAGAATATGAAATCCTAATCCATTTACAAATGAAATGAGCTTTTCCTCAGGTTGCGAAGATAAGAATACGTGACGTTCCATTTCACTAAAAAGTTCTTCTCCTAAAATCTCTGCAAGCTCTTCATCATGTTCACGATTTACAATTTCGTCATACCCGTAATCGTCTGCAAGTTCTTCTACTTCTTCCCCATCCACACAAAGTAACTGGCTACGCAGCGCACCTTTTTTGAATGCACTTGTTTGTACAACTTCTAAGAAGTTTGTTTCCCATCCTCGTTCTAGTTTCATATTCATAACTCCTTTATTTTTAAATATATCCTTTAATTACTTTTCTCTTTCGCTGTTTAATTACATCTTCTCAAATTCTTGGATAGAAGAGAAGCCTTACACATTAATGGCTATTCCAACAGCTTTCATTGTTCCCAGTTTTGAAATATTTTAAAATTATCGTATATCGTATTCGAAATCTGCGTTATACATCACCTTGATTCATAACGTAGGATACAAATCCCGCCACATCCCCCTCAAAAATCTTTACTTCTGGTAAATGGTAAAACGTTGTTTGTAGCAGATTATTTTTATGATACAGATAGACTTTCTTTTCTAAAGCAATTGCCATACCAAGTTCTATATGGCTACCATTTCCTCCATCTAGTAAAAGCAGAAAAACATCCGCAGCTTGAATTGCCTGTCTTTCTGCTTGACCAATCTTCTGTAATTGTTTCCTATTCGTTGCTCTTTCATTTTGAGTCCAATCATATGTATGGTGCCATCCTATTTCTTTCAGTTTACTCGCTACAAATTGAACAAGATGTTTATTTTGAAAACTCGATGCTATATAGAAATTCACCTTAATTAACCCCTTACCTTTATAAACCTAAAGGGAAACTCTTTTTTAGCGTTCATGATAATAAATATAGAAGGATTTCGCCAAAAGAAATCCCCACCTTTAAAACTTATTTTACGTTTAAGTGGTGGGGCACCTCATGATTTTCTCTTATTTTTTGTTTTTTATCACTTTCATCAGCTAACATTTCTAACTCAGCTGTTATTTCTGATTTCTCTAAGTTTCGTTCTTGTGAAAATTTTCTTGAAATGTAAACAATAACACTACCAACATACAAAACAAAACATATAATCAGAGCAGCATTTTCATAGAGACTCAGCTCCAACACAGTCACTCCTAATCCATTCGTATTTTCACGCTCAAAGAACTGAAATTCCCCTATTAAATCTCTGTTATTGTACCATAAATACAATAATTCTTCGAACCTTTCATTCTATTTAAAAAGGCATGATTTTTTTAAAATCATGCCTCCTCAATATATTTCACAATAGTCTGCACTGCTTCTTTTCCACTATATTTTTTTAATTCTTTTTTATACTTCTCATAATTACGATTTAAACTTTCTATCTGTTTTATAAGAGATGTCACTGTTACATTTTCTTCATATAAAACGGATGCATACCCTTGTCTTTCAAACGATTGTGCATTCAAAATTTGATCACCGCGACTTGCAGTTTTCGGTAGTGGAATTAAAATCATTGGCTTTTGCAATGTTAAAAATTCAAAAATCGCATTTGATCCAGCACGTGAGATGACAAAATCCGTTGCCCCTAATACATCTGGTAATTCATCCTGCACATATTCAAATTGCCTATACCCTTCTATACCTTGTAACTTCCCATCTAAATTTCCTTTTCCACATAGGTGAACAACTTGATAAATTTTAAGGAGCTGTGGCAATGCTTCTCGTACTGCCTCATTGATTTTCTTTGCCCCTAGACTTCCTCCCATAACCGTGATGACCGGTTTTCTAGTATGGAATCCCAGAAAGTTCAATCCTTTTTCACGATTTCCACGTAGCACTTCTTCTCTCACGGGTGAACCTGTATAAACAACCTTTTCTTTCGGCAAATGCTTCGCAGCTTCCTCAAATGTAACAAATATTTTCGAAGCAAAGCGGAGTACAATTTTATTCGCTAACCCTGGTGTCATATCAGACTCGTGTAGCAAAACTGGTACACGATTTAACCACCCACCAATCACTACTGGTACAGATACAAAACCACCCTTTGAAAAAATAACATCCGGTTTTAATTTTCGTATTCGTATATAAGAATCCATGACACCCTTCATAACAAGAAAAGGATCTTTTATATTTTTCAAATCAAAATAACGGCGCAACTTTCCGCTTGCTATCCCATAGTATGGGATTCCTTCGTTCTCTATAATCGCTTTTTCAATTCCTTGATGAGAACCAATATAAGAAATATCCCAATTCTTTTCTTGCAAATGTGGAATAATTGCTAAATTGGGCGTCACATGTCCAGCTGAACCACCGCCTGTAAAGACTATTCTTTTCATACCTCTCCCCCTTCTACACTATAGTACACTAAAATATCGTGCTTCGGGGTGAGCAAATACCATTGCCGTTACAGATGCTTCAGGTTCCATCATAAATCCTTCTGTTAGTGAGATTCCGATTTCCTCTGGCTGAATTAAACGAAATAGTTTTTCTTGATCAGCAAGTTCTGGACAAGCTGGATAACCAAAAGAAACGCGAATCCCTTGATATTTCGTACGAAATCGTTCTTCCATCGTCATCTCCGGTGAATCCGGAATTCCAAAGCGGTCACGAATCAACATATGTGTTTTTTCAGCAAGTCCCTCTGCTAGTTCCAGCGCTAATGATTGAATAGCGTGACTGCGTAAATAATCCCCCTTCTCTTTCCACTCCTCCGCGATTTCTCGAACACCTTGTCCAACTGTAACAGATAAAAAGGCGACATAATCCATTTCATCACCAATAGGACGTAAATAATCTCCTAATGTACGGTACGGTGCTTTTCCTTGTCTTGGGAATGAAAAACGCTCTAGTACACGTGTATGGTCTTCTGGATCATAAATAATAATAGTTTGTCTGTCACTTTGAGCAGGGAAGAATTGATACACAACTTTTGGCTTTAGCCAGGACTGTCCTTCTTGCAATAACTCATCAATTAAATCGTTTAATTCATGTGCCCTCTTATCACCTTCTTTTAATAACTTTTTCACATTTCCTTTTAAACCAAGATGATGACCAATTAACATTTGTCTATTTAAAAATGGTGCAAGGTGTGAAACTGGAATATCACGAAGTACGACCCGCTTTGTTGAGTCTGGCACCCTGACTTTCGCTCGTGGCAACGGTTCAATACCAACTGGTATCTCCACTTTTTTCTCCTCTTGTTTCACAACATGAATACGGCGATTTTTTTTATCCTGCTTCATTTTTTCTCGTTCTTCTTCTTTTTGTAATCGATTGATAAGGTCAAGCCCTATCATTGCATCGCTTGCATATAACACAAGTCCATTATAAGAAGGTGAAATACGATTATCTGTAAACTTTCTCGTCAATGCTGCACCACCTACAACAATTGGAATATCAATATTTGCCGCTTGTAAATCTTCGGCAGTTGCTACCATTTGTTGTGCCGATTTTACTAATAATCCCGAAAGTCCGATAATATCTGGCTTCTTTTCTTTCACTTCTTGAACAATGCGATCGGAGCGTACATTGATTCCTAAATTAACAATTTCATAGCCGTTATTCGATAAAATAATTTCTACAAGGTTTTTGCCAATATCATGTACGTCTCCTTTTACAGTTGCTAACAATACTTTTCCTTTTTTCGCACTATCACTAGATTCCATATAAGTCTCTAAATATGCAACAGCGGCTTTCATACTTTCAGCACTTTGTAATACTTCAGCAACGATAAGCTCATTGTTATTAAATAAACGACCTACTTCATCCATCCCGGTCATAAGTGGACCGTTAATAAGATCAAGTGGTTTTCTTCCTTCTGTTAGCGCAAGACTTAAATCTTCATGTAAGCCCTGCTTCGTTCCTTCTACAATGTAATTTGCTAATCTTTCATCAAGCGTTAATGTTTCTTGTATAATCACTTCTTTTTTCTTGGCAACTCGGTAAAAATTCGTAAATTCTTCTAGAGTTTCTTTCGTTGTTTCGAATAATAGTGCATCTGCTATTTCCTTTTCCTCATCTGGAATTGATGCATAGCGCTCTAGCTTTTCAGTATTCACGATAGCATAATCAAGCCCAGCCTTTGTTGCATGATATAAAAAGACCGAGTTTAACACCTCACGACCCGCTGGCGGTAAACCAAACGATATATTACTTACTCCTAAAATCGTTAAACATTCTGGCAGCGCTTCTTTAATAAGACGAATTCCTTCTATCGTCGCTGCTGCCGATCCAATATATTCTTCATCACCAGTTCCAACTGGAAAAACGAGTGCATCGAAAATAATATCCGAGGGACGTATACCGTATTTCTTCGTTAATAATTCATAACTTCTTTTTGCGATTTCTAACTTTCTTTCTGCACTAACTGCCATGCCCTCTTCATCAATCGTCCCAACTACAATTGCTGCACCATATTTCCGGAGAAGCGGCGTCACTTTCTCAAAACGCTCCTCTCCGTTTTCTAAATTAATAGAGTTAATAACACCCTTGCCTTGTATATACGTAAGAGCTTTTTCCATAACATTCTCATCCGTTGAATCTACCATAATCGGAACTTTTAATACTTTCGTTGCTTCTGCCAAAAAATTCTCCATATCTTCCACTTCATCACGATCTGGATCTGCCATGCAGATATCAATAATATGAGCATTTTTCTTCACTTGCGCCCTCGCAATTTCAGCAGCCTCTTCAAAACTCCCTTCAGCTACTAATCGTTTAAACTTTCTTGATCCAATAACATTTGTTCTCTCTCCAACAAATAACGGCCTCATAGAATCATCATATTGCAATGCTTCTAAACCACTAATCCCATGCCCCTCCCGCTCATGGTTCTCGCGTGGTTTAAGAGACTCGAGTGAAGATTTAATTGCTCTTATATGATTAGGTGTTGTCCCGCAACAACCGCCAATAATATTAATCCACCCTTCTTCAACAAACTGTTTCACCTTTTCTGCAAGTGAAGTCGGTGACTCATGATAATGTCCATCCTCGTCTGGAAGACCAGCATTTGGATAGCAAGAAATATAACACTCCGAAAGATCTGACAAAGAACGGATATGTTCTCGCATAAATTCCGGGCCTGTAGCACAGTTTAATCCGACAGACAATGGTTTCATATGCTCAACTGATAAATAGAATGCCTCTATCGTTTGTCCCGCTAATGTTGTTCCCATCGGTTCAATGGTTCCTGAAATCATAAGAGGAACAGTATAATTCACTTCTGTAAATGCTTGCTGGATCCCTAAATACGCCGCTTTTACATTACGCATATCTTGACTCGTCTCAACAAGCAACACATCAACGCCGCCCCGCAATAATCCTCGTGCTTGTCTCGTATATGCTTCAATTAATTCATTAAATGTTACACCACCCGTTACACTAATTGCTTTTGTCGTTGGTCCCATCGCACCGGCTACATATACTTCTTTACCACTCTCACTTACAGCTTGCTTTGCTAGCTGGGCTGCTCTTTCATTCAACTCTTCATCTAAATGAGATAACTCGTAATCATGTAATACAATATTTGTAGCACCAAACGTATTTGTTTCAATAATATCCGCACCAGCTTCAATATAAGCTTTATGGATACCTAAAATCACATCTGGCCTTGTTTTTACTAAGTATTCATTACACCCTTCATATTCTTCTCCGCCAAAATCTTCAGCAGTTAAATCCGCCTGCTGAATCATCGTTCCCATCGCACCATCTAATATTAAAATATCATGTTGTAATCTCTCTTCTATCAGTCTCATCAATAGATTCCCTCTTTCATTTCTTGCTTTTCTTTCACATACTTCACAAGATTTTCTGTAATTTCATATTTCAAAAATGGTGTAATGAGATAAATGCCGTTAAAGTATTTCATCGCAGCATCAATTAATTCTTGTGAAATGCGAATTCCTTCTTCAACTGCAGCTCCTTGTGTTTCATGCCCATCCATTCGCTGCCTTACTTCCTCAGGTAGAGTAATACCCGGTACTTCAAAATGAAGAAAATCAGCATTTCGTTTGCTCACTAAAGGCATAATTCCAATAAAAATCGGTTGTTCTAAATGTTTTGTTGCCTCATACACCTCTTCAATTAAAGCTACATCGTAAATAGGCTGTGTTAAAAAATATTCTGCACCCGCTGCGATTTTTCTCTCCATCCGCTTCACCGCTGCTTTTAAATGCCTTACATGTGGATTAAAAGCTCCTCCAACAGAAAATCTTGTCGCAGGACCAATAGATTTCCCTAATATGGATCGGCCATCATTCATTTCTTTAATCATTTTTATTAATTCAATAGAAGACAAATCATATACAGAAGTCGCTCCTGGAAAATCCCCAACTCGCGCCGGATCACCCGTTAAGGCTAGCACTTCTTCCATTCCTAAAGCTGATAAACCAAGTAAATGTGATTGTAAACCAATGACATTATGATCACGACACGTTAAATGCATTAGCACCGGAATATCATGCTTCGTTAATAATGCTCCCATTGCCATATTTGAAATACGCGGAGATGCTAACGAATTATCTGCTAACGTAATCACATCTGCTCCTGCTCTTTTCAATGCCCTTGCTCCCTCAAAAAAACGCTGTGTATCCAATGTTTTTGGAGGGTCCAATTCAACAACCACTGTTGTTTGCTTCTTCGCTTTTTCTGCAAGAGTAACATGAGTGCTAGCACGTTTTGTTTGCATATGAACCACTTGTTGTTTTTGAACAATTTGTTTTTCTGTAACAGGCGTTACATTCGCAATCGCACGCTTCATCCTTTCGATATGTGCTGGTGTTGTGCCACAACACCCTCCGAGCAAACGAATACCTTGTTCAATAAATTTCGGTGTCATCTCTTCAAAATAAGCAGGGCTTCCTTCATATACGTATCGTCCTTCTACATAGTTTGGAAGGCCCGCATTTGGATAAGCTGATAAATAACCATTTTTCGGAATCGATATCATTTTAAAAGCTTCCGTCATATGAAGCGGGCCTAACTGACAATTTAATCCGACTACATTCGCACCGTAATCTAAAAGCTGTTTTAATACTTCATTTACATCATTTCCATTTTGTGTTGTTCCTGCTTCATGAAGCGCCAGCTGTGCAATAATTGGAATATCTGTTTGTTTTCGTAGTACTTTTACGGCATGTAACAATTCAAATTCATCATAAAAGGTTTCTAATAATAATCCATCAACCTTTTCTTCTAATAATGCCCCGGCCTGTTCAAGTAGCATAAACTCTCGTTCCATATCAGTCGTTGTGACGGCTCCGATATGCTTCATACCACCAATCGTCCCTAAAATTGCATTCTTGTCTGTCACAGCCGCTTTTGCAAGTTTGACTGCGGCTTTATTAATTTGGGCGACCCGGTTTTCTAAACCATACATACGCAATTTCGCCTCATTTGCACCATATGTATTTGTTTGAATAAGATCTGCTCCAGCAGCTACATATTGTTTATGAATAGATATAATAAGATCTGGATCAGATAAGTTTAGTTCCTCAAAACTACTTTGCAAACCATGAGAATGTAATAATGTGCCAATTGCACCATCACCAATAACAATTCCTTTCGATAATAAATCTAGAATTTTCACCTATCTCCCTCTTTTCTATCAATATAAAAACCCCTCTTCACCTTGAAGAGGGGGACATCATGAATCCTCCTCTTATCATGCAAAACGAATTGTTTTGCAGGTATTAGCACCGTTTCAAACATTTCGTTTGAAGGTTGCCGGGTTTCACAGGGCCAATCCCTCCACCGCTCTCAATAAGAGTTTTTCTTTATTATTAATCTATTTTTAAAGGAAATACGTGTACCTTTTAACAATCTTTGTTAATTTTCTAATAAACTTAGCATGGGATAAACTGAAAGTCAATGTAATTAATTCAAAAATAAAAAATATTTAAAATTAAGTTGCAATTCAATTATCTTTTGTTGTAAAGTAAAAAGCATAATAAAATTTCATACAAACTATTCTTATCTAGAGAGGTAGAGGGACTGGCCCTACGACACCTCAGCAACCATTAACACGTTCGTTAATAAGGTGCTAATTCCAGCAAATTGTAAACAAATTTGAAAGATAAGAAGAAGACTATATTCGCATGAAAGCCTTCTTCTTAGAAGGCTTTTTTATTTTTATCCCGCTGATTAATTTTTCACTTTATAAAGGAGGCATTTCACATGTCAACAATCGAAACAAAACTAGCCCAAATTGGAAATCGAAGCGAAACTACAACAGGAACAGTTAACCCACCCGTTTACTTTTCCACCGCTTATCGCCATGAAGGAATTGGAAAATCAACAGGTTTTGATTATTCACGAACAGGAAATCCAACGCGCGGTCTTTTAGAACGCGCAATTGCTGATTTAGAAGAAGGTCAACAAGGCTATGCCTGTAGCTCTGGAATGGCAGCTGTTCTTCTTATTCTTTCCTTATTCCGCTCTGGAGATGAACTTATCATATCAGAAGATTTATATGGAGGAACCTATCGTTTATTTTCGGAACATGAAGAAAAATGGAATATTCGATGTAGATACGTAGATACACAATCTATAAAACAGATAGAAAAAGCTATCTCTTCTCAAACAAAAGCTATTTTCATAGAAACACCAACCAATCCATTAATGCAAGTAACCGACATTGCAGCTGTCGCAGCCGTTGCAAAACAACATGGGGTCCTTTTGATTGTTGATAATACTTTTTATACACCCTACATACAACAACCATTGACGAAAGGCGCAGACATCGTACTTCACAGTGCGACAAAGTATTTAGGTGGTCATAATGATGTACTAAGTGGCCTTGTTGTTGCAAAAGGTCAGGCACTTTGCGAAGAACTTGCCCACTATCATAACGCCTCTGGTGCTGTATTAAGCCCATTTGATTCGTGGTTATTAATTCGTGGTATGAAAACGTTGGCTCTTCGTATGAAACAACATGAAGAAAACGCAAAGAAAATCGTTTCTTATTTAAACGACGAAGAGGGTGTAACCGATGTTTTTTATCCAGGAAGAGGCGGCATGATTTCGTTTCGTCTTCTTGATGAGAAATGGATAAATTCTTTCTTACAATCTTTATCATTAATTACATTTGCAGAAAGTCTTGGCGGGGTTGAAAGTTTAATGACATATCCAGCAACACAAACACATGCAGATATCCCAGAGGAAGTACGTACAGCACGTGGTGTATGTAATCGTCTCCTCCGTTTCTCCGTCGGCATCGAAAACGGAGATGATTTAATTCAAGACTTGAAACAAGCTATTAAACATGTAAAAGAAGGTGTGAGAATATGAGTTATTCATTAGATACACTCTTACTTCATAACCAATATAAACATGATTCACAAACAGGAGCTGTTAACGTTCCTATTTATAATACATCAACATTTCATCAATTTGATGTAGATACCTTTGGAAAATACGACTACAGTCGCTCTGGGAATCCAACTCGTGATGCACTTGAAGACATCATTGCTTTATTAGAAGGGGGAACAAAAGGATTTGCCTTCGCATCTGGAATTGCAGCGATTTCTACTGCTTTTCTACTTCTCTCACAAGGCGATCATGTTCTCATTTCAGAAGATGTATATGGAGGAACGTATCGTATTGTAACAGAGGTCCTCTCTCGTTACGGTGTTTCACATACATTCGTTGACATGACAAATTTAGAGGCAGTCAAACAAAATATTAAACCGAATACAAAAGTATTTTACATTGAAACACCATCCAATCCTTTATTAAAAGTAACTAACATTCGTGCGGTTTGTGAATTAGCGAAATCTGCTGGGGCTCTTACTTTTGTTGATAACACATTTTTAACACCACTATTTCAAAAACCACTTGAACTCGGAGCGGATATTGTACTCCACAGCGCGACAAAGTTTATTGCTGGGCATAGTGATGTTACAGCTGGGTTAGCAGTTGTTAAAGATGAAGAACTCGCTAAAAAACTGGGCTTCTTGCAAAATGCATTTGGTGCTATATTAGGACCACAAGATTGCTCTCTCGTTCTTCGTGGTTTGAAAACATTACACGTACGTCTTGAACACTCAGCAACAAATGCCAATAAAATTGCTCATTACTTACAAAAGCACTCAAAAATTCAGAATGTGTATTATCCTGGATTAGAATCACACCTAGGCTATGACATACAACAGTCACAAGCACAATCTGCCGGTGCTGTTTTATCTTTCACGCTGCAATCTGAAGATGCTTTGCGACAATTCTTATCCCAAGTCAAACTGCCTGTATTTGCAGTAAGTTTAGGAGCTGTAGAATCCATCCTCTCCTATCCCGCAAAAATGTCACATGCCGCATTATCACAAAAAGCACGTGATGAAAGAGGTATTTCTAATTCATTGCTCCGTTTATCAGTTGGCCTTGAAAATATAGATGATTTAATTGCTGATTTTGACAACGCTCTTTCTTATGTAGAAGAACCTGTGAATGCATAAGAAATTTTTATTCAAACAGTTTTCATTCAACATTGAAATAAAGAAAAGGATAGATCAAGCATATCACAGCCACTTGGTCTATCCTTTTATATTTATTATTATGATACCAATGATTTACAAATTAAGATAATACACCATTCATATATCATCACCACTTATCGTTTTAAGTAAACCTCTAGGGAAATGAAAATGTTTTTTTAAACTATGTTATTCTATACCTTCATTTCATCCAGAATTACATTCTATAAAAACATACAAAATCCTTTTTCTTATTATTTTAAAAATTTTGTATATTCATTTGAAAGAACAAAAAATTCATGATAAAATCGTGTTATAAATGTATCTGTATCTTCAAACATATTGTGATTTTCAACAAAAAACATCGTGTTACAAAACGTACAAATTTAGCAAAGTTATTTACACCCTGGTCTCTTTTCTTACAATTTCTTTACTGTAGAACATTTTTTTTGCAACAACTATTTTCTTTTCTTTAGATTTTTGGTATGTATAGTATGGGTATAACAGCTCGCATGGAGGTGGAAAAAACATGTTAGAAACCTTTCAAAAGGAATTGGAACTATACGAAAATAATGCAGAATTATTGAAGGTTCTTGCTCATCCTGTTCGTTTATGTATTGTAAAAGGATTAATCGAACGCGGTCCGAGCAATGTTTCGACAATGTACACAGGCTTAAATATGCCACAATCCACAATTTCACAGCATTTAGCAAAATTAAAAAGTGCTAAAATTGTTTCTAGTGAAAGAAAAGGATTGGAAATTTACTACAAAGTAGAGAATGAAACAATCATTCAACTTGTTCGTGTATTACTAGGTTAGAGGTAACCAAACAAAAAGGGCGTATTCTATATTTTCTATCTCATATCTTTAATATAAATATATATCATGAGAGAAAATATACAATACTACATATCCTAAAGTCGTATCAAAAAACAAGACGCAGAATAATTCTGTGTCTTGTTTTTTCTATATATGTAAGTACTGCTTTAAATCAAAATGTGACATTCCTTTTTTTTGTATAACAACATCAAAAGCATCACTCATCCCTCCATGTAAAATCATTGAACGAATCGCCCGATTTTGCTTCTGTTTCTCAGAAAAAGGGTCGGAATCTTGATGAATAGCAAGTTGTTCTAATATACCTGCCGCAAGTAAAAACTCCCTTTGTTTCGTATGCCACACTGTATGCAGAGCACTCTCTTCTCCTATTTCTTTCAATTCATCCCAATGAATATGTGCTGTTATATCCATTTCTCCTGGATACTTCAAAGGATTTCGAATGAGCCTATGGTTATAATACCCCCTTATACTCCCTTCATGGTGAGCAGGATGCATCCACTCCGCCTTCGTATATCCATAATCAACTGTGATAAATAAGCCTTCCTCGAACCATTTTGCAACTTCTTGCAAATAAGTTTCCATTGCTATTGGTACCTCAAATCGCTGCCTATCAGAAAGTTGAATATGACGCCTTTGAAGGTAACTACTTACTCTTTCTTCTATCGGCCTTAATACTTCTGTAAGTTTTCCTTCATCTGTATACGTTATTCGTACTTCATACAAAATACTATCTCGCTTCTCAACTACTTCAACAGGAAATGCATCAAACAATTCATTTGAAAAAACAACTCCTGTAAAAGACTCACCTAACTCCTCATAGGATTTGTACTGCGAAACATTTGAAAATGAATCAAGTTGATGTTTTTGTACTTTTCTATGGAAAGAACTTACTTCAACGATAGAATACCGTAACTCTATAAAAGTCTCTGGAGAGAGGTGTTTCCATTCTTGTAAAACAGCATAAGCAAATCTTCCTGTTCCTCCACCAATTTCACAAATATTTGGAGGGATTTCTCCATTTTCAACAAGACGGATAAAAAAACGTGCAAATGTCTTTGCAAATACAGAAGAAATATTACTACTTGTAAAAAAGTCACCATTCCTTCCGATTTTCTCACGTTCTTTCATATAATATCCGCAATCTTCATCATATAGTGCAAGGTTCATATATGTACTATATGAAATCGAATAATCCTTTTCTTTTTCCATCCATTTTCTTAAAACGAACTCCATCCCCGTATAGCTCCTTATTGTAAAAATGGATTATTTTCTTTTTCGAAACCGATATTTGTTTCTGGTCCATGTCCACATAATACCGCTGTATCATCTGGCAGTACAAATAATTTTTCTTCAATGCTCCCAATTAATTCTGCAAAACTTCCACCTGGTAAATCTGTTCGACCAATACTCATTTGGAATAGTACATCTCCTGAAAATATAGCATTTGCCTCTTTACAATAATATGAAATACTACCCGGAGAATGCCCTGGCGTCTCAAACATTTCAAATGTAAAAGATCCAATTGTTAAAGTTCCTTCTCCTTTAATGATTTGATCAGCAGGTTTTGCTGTAATGCTTCGATTCATCATAAAAATTTGTGAACCATTGACAGTCGCATCTCCTAACCAATCTGCTTCCTCTTTATGTACATATACCGGGATATGAAAAGCCTCCCTCACTTCATCGACTGCACCAATATGATCAAAATGAGCATGCGTTAATAAAACTGCAAGCGGCTTTAATTGTTCTTCTTGTAAATACGTTACAAGCTTCTCTCCTTCACTACCTGGATCAAAAATAATACACTCTTTTTGATCATTGATTAAAATATAGGCATTTGTTTGTAATGGTCCTAACGGCATTTGTATCCATTTCATTTTTAAATCTCCTCCAGTTGTTAAACTTACTTTTATGATACAACATTTCTTCCCCTCAGGAAAAGAAACGGTGCTATCTCGACAATCATTTCTAAAACATGTACAATAAAAAAGAACAAATATTTCAAAAACTCAAACGAAAGAATGAGAGAGCAGAGGGGGATCATATATGGGTCTTGTTATTATTTTTGCGCTAGTCACTCTGTTAGCTGTATTCGCCACCCTTAGAACGTTACGTGAAAAAAATCTACTTGCAGGCGGCTTCGCTGTTGCAACTGTACTTGTTTTCGGATGGTTTACGTTTATGACTGTCCTTAATAGCGGATACCCACCAGCTCATTAATTCACTTACAGTTCTATTCTCCATCAAGATTTTGCATAAAAAGAGGAAGGGACTCCCCCTTCCTCTTCTCATTATCATATAAACATCAGTAGCCTCATCTTAATTTTCATTCAGCCTCACTGATTCTATTCTTTATTTCATAACTTCATATTTATACTTCTTCACAAGCCAGGCTCCGCCGATTACACCAGCATCATTACCAAGCCTTGCGATCGCTAACTTCGTGCTCTTAGCAGCACGTGAAAATGCATACTGTTTAAAATAGCGCTGAATTGGTTGTAACAATGCATCACCAGCTTTAGATACACCGCCGCCAATTACAATCTTTTCTGGATTTAACGTACTAGAAAGATTCGCTACAGCTAATCCTAAATAAGAAGCTACTTTTTCTACAACTTGTTCCGCTAAAGCATCACCTTTTCCAAGTGCTTCAAATACATCTTTAGATGTAATACGTCCCTCTTCTTCTAACATTGAACGAAGTACACTTGGTTCATCTGTATTTTGTAATTTTTGCATAGCAACACGTACGATACCTGTTGCTGAAGCCACTGTTTCTAAACATCCAGATTTTCCACAGTTACAAGGAAATGCATTTTCTGTTACGACTGTAATATGTCCGATCTCACCAGCAGCACCACTTACACCGTGCACAATTTCACCGTTTGCAATTACACCGCCGCCAACGCCAGTTCCAAGTGTCATACAAACAAGATCTTTCGCTCCCTCACCGGCACCTTTCCACATTTCACCAAGCGCTGCTAAATTTGCATCATTATCAACTACAACAGGTAAGCCTGTTTCTACTTCTAATAAATCTTTTAATGGATAGTTTTTCCAACCTAAATTAACTGCTTCATAAATCATACCAGAAGCGACATGCACTGGCCCAGGCGCACCCATACCAATACCAATTAACTTACTCTTTAATTCTTCTAATTCTTCTAACTTTTTATCAATTGCTTTCGCTACATCTAATGTAATATGTTTGCCTTGCTCACTTGTATTCGTTGGGATTTCCCACTTATGTAAAATTTCACCGTACACATTAATAAATGCTAATTTAATCGTTGTCCCACCAAGGTCAACACCAACTAACCACTTTTCTTCCATATTTGCTAACCTACCTTTATCTAATTCTTGCTCATTTCTTTTTGAATCTCTTGCTTCAATAAAAATAAAGCTGTTTGATAGTCTTTTGGCTCAATCAGCTGTGATTGATTTAATTCCCGCAACTCATCTTGCATTAATTGTAAATCAGCGATTCGATCACCTGTGTAAATGATTGTTCCAAATTTTTTTAGCAATTGCTGAATATCATAAATTGATATCATTTTATCACCCTCTATGCCCACTTATTATGGAAATATAATAAGAAAACGTTCACATATTTTATTATAATCAACAAGAAAAAGCCTCGTCAATTTTTATTTGTCTATACAAGTTCATTTTGAACAATTGTTTCTTTTTCTGTAATAATTTTTTGTACATTTTGATCAAATGGCTCTGTTGGAATATAACTTACAAGTTGAAAATCAAAAGCTAATGATAGCGTTTTCCCTTCATACTGCAACAAATAGCGATCATAATAACCACCGCCGTATCCAATACGTTCTCCTCGTCTTGTATATGCAACTCCAGGTACAAAAAGAAGATCAATTTCATTTGCTTCTGATTCTACTGTTAGCGCAGGAATGGGTTCACGCAAGTTCATATACACTGTTTCTAATTGATCAAAATTTGTTATTTGACGAAAGATCATTGTTCTTGTCTCTCGATTACACTTTGGAACAACGACTTTTTTTCCTTCTCGCCATGCTTGTTCGATAATTACATATGTATTAACCTCATGTTCCATCGAAAGAGTAATTCCGATTGTTTTCGCTTCTCTCCACTCTTTTTGTTTATATAAAGAAAATACGATTTGTTCTGATAAAGTTTTGTGCTGTTCTTTCGATAAAGAATTCATTTTTTCTACTATTTTCTTACGTAAACGTACCTTCTCCTCTTTCACGCGCTCTTCCCCCTATAAAGTAATCCTTACTCGTTTTTAAATTATCGCAAAATGAATTACGTTCTTGTGAACAGTTTATCATTTTTTTCGTGTATCATCACTTTTCTATAAGAGCTGCCAAAAAAAAGAAACAGTAGGAAATATTCCTACTGTTTACTTTGTTTCACGGTGTAACGTAGACTTCTTGTCACGCTTGCAATACTTTTTAAGCTCAAGGCGCTCCGTGTTGTTACGTTTATTTTTCTTTGAGATATAGTTACGATCTCCGCATTCTGTACATGCTAGAGTAATATTCACACGCATTCTTATTTCCCTCCAGTCACTAATAACTTAAATCAGACTATACTATAATACCACTTTTAAAACAAAAATTCTACACCTTTTGATATTGTCTAATCTTTTCTATAAGAGTTTTCATATTTTCCTTTGCTATTACTGGATTTCTCGCATGTGAATATACAAGAAATTTGGGATGTTTTGCATCAGAAACAATATAAGACCACTCTTTTTCCGTATATTTAAATTGAATTCCCTCTAATACTTCGACCTCCCTTTTTTCCATATCTTGCAATAACATTCCCATTACTTTCCCTTTTTCTTTCCACGAACAAACAACTTCATCACATAATAAGTAAAGGGGTGGCGATTGCTCTAACATCGTCAACAATGTATTTCCTTGACGAGCAATTAGTTCAAATAATTTTCCAATTCGATATAAACTATCTTGCTGCCATCTCATCTGAGATTCACTTTGTTCACCATACATATAAAAAAGAAGATAGCACTCTCCTAATTTTAATGATAATGGATAAACACTTTCTGTTGTCTCAAGTAATAAATCAGGTACGTCGATTTCTTCACAATTCACACTTTGGTAAATCCCACCATGATTGTCGTATAATTCAAAATTATTCCCTTGTTCATAAAACATAAGAGCCATATGAGCCCTACTTGATTTCATTAACAATTTAACATGTTCTTTTTTTTCACTAGCATGAACCCATGTAATTGTACAACCTAGCTTTTGCAAGAAGGATATAAGTAGGGACTGAAACATTTCATCTCTTTTATTAATAAGAAGGTGAAATGTTTGCTTCTGTATCGTTTCGATATCTAAAGACGCTAAAACAGATTCAACATATTTTTCTAAACAAATATGTACCGTTTCATTTCGTCCTATTTCTTTATCATACACGTAATGAAATGCTTCTGACGTATACAAGTGTTCCAATTCTTTTTGTTGTTTATACGATAGCCGTATACCTTCTTTACCATAGAGTTGAATGACAATTCCTTCTTCTTGTTCAAAGTGAATAAAAACGCCCCCGGTACACCCGAACTCATGAATTGCATATCGAAAAGCCGAATCGTTCATCTCTTGACATTCCATCGTATACAAGCCAACCCCATGAATTGCATGTAGAAATAACTTTTTAAAAATATCAATTTCTACATCCCTATATCCTCCAACTAATATGCGCTCCCCTTTCGAAAAAAGAGAACCATATGCCATTGCTACTTTTACAACAAATTGAGGTGTCATTTCTATATTCCCTCTGCCGACCACCCTACTTTTTTGTAACCAAACTGATGTTTTTTCATTTTCAGTGATTCCTGACGAAGCAATAATCGAGTGACTATCAATAACTTTACCCGGCCATAGTTTTCCATTTTGTTGTATCACTGTATTTTTTCCAATCTGACAATGATCTGCTACCACACTTTTCTCAAATAAAGTAACATCATCTTTGATCATTGTGTTTTCTCCAACGGTAGCCTCTAATAGCTCACAACGTTTTCCTACATGCGTATGAGCAAGAATAATACTTTTTTGAAGATTCGCGCGGTCCGATATAGTGCATTGCTTACCGATAATTGAATAAGGATCAATGATCACCCCTGCCCCAATAGTTGCCCCTTCTCCGATAAAAGACGGTCCTTGTATTTTTGTTCCCTTTTCAATCGTTACTCCTTCTCCCATCCAAACCATCGGTAGTACTTCCGTATAAGAAATCGGTACCCGTACTTTCTTTGTAAGTAAGTCAAACTGAGCCTGCCGATATTGATCTAACGTACCAATATCTAACCAATAACCTTCCGCTTCATATCCAAAAAGCCCTTTTTTATTTTCTAACTGTGGAAATACATGCTGACTAAAGTCAAAAAATTGTGCTGATGAAATATAAGAAAAAATTCCGGGGTCCATAATATAAATTCCTGTATTTACAATATTGGAAATCACTTCATTCCAACTTGGCTTTTCCATGTAACGCATAATTTCATGCTCTCTATTCATAACAACTGAACCAAATGACAGTGGGTTTTCCACTTCCTTCACGAACATCGTAACTAGTCTACCCCTACACTTATGAAATTCAATTCCTTTCGACAAGTTAAAATCTGTCAATGCATCTCCACTAATTACAACAAATGGCTCATCTAAAAACGATTCTGCTTGCTTAATACTCCCTGCTGTACCAAGTGGTGGTGAATCTTCGAAGTAGTGTAACTTTACTCCCCATTTACTCCCATCACCAAAATATCTCTTAATAGCCGCACCCATATATTGAACTGTAATTGCAATCTCATGAATACCATGCCGCCTTAGTAACTCAATATTATATTCCATAACTGGTTTTTCAAGTAATGGTAACATCGGCTTTGGAAGATTGCATGTTAACGGTCTAAGACGCTTTCCTTTCCCTCCAGCTAAAATAACCCCCTTCATATACATTCATCCTCCACTTTTATAATGTTGAACGATCTTGTATACCATATGTATGTCACTTATGTAGAAATTAACCTTTTCACTTCATTATAATTAATAGTAAGCGCTTACTTATTAATTTAATAAGAGAAAATCATAAAGCGAAACTTCAATCAATTCTCCTCCTTCACTAATTATTCATCTTCACAAATCGGGCTTTACTAAGTAGTAAGAATTTTACTCTCCTATAACAGCCAAATAAACAAATACCACCTATATTGTTTCATTTTTCCATATCGCATTATGATACATCTTATCATCATAAATAAAACAAGACAACGAGCCTTTTTTGTCATGTTTTGACTAAAAAAGCAAGCGATATCTCATCACTTGCTGATATTTTCTTCCTATTCATTTAACAAATAATGTTTCCCTTTCACCAAATAAAAAACATTCTCGGCAATATTTGTAATGTGATCTGCTACACGCTCAATGTAACGTGCAATAAAAGATAATTGTGTAATTTGCGTAATCGCCTCAGGATGTTCAGGGATAGAGGAAATAAATTCTCGAATCGCTCTCCCGTATATTTCATCAACAGAATCGTCCAATTCCGCAATTTGTTTTGCAAAGGTTAAATTTTCTTCTTGATATGCTTCTAACGATAAATTTAACATATCCGTAGCAATCGTAAACATCTGTTCTAGATTGTGCAAACTGACAGATACATCTTTTTCTCCGAGCCGAATTGTTGATTTAGCAATATTTACGGCATGATCTGCAATACGCTCTAAATCCGTCGCTGTTTTAATCGAAACAAAAATTCTTCGCAAATCGCTTGCAACAGGTTGCTGCTTTGTAATTAACATAAGTGCTAGGTCATTAATTTCTTCTTCTAAATTATCCATGCGATAATCACCATCAATGACTTCCAACGCCGTTTCTACATCTCTCTTCTGAAGCCCTTCCATAGAACGAGAAAGAGCTTCTCCTGCCAATTCTCCAAGTTCAATTACCTTTTGCTGCAATGTTTGTAGATCATAATGAAATTGCTCCCTTACCATGTTTCTTCCCCCTTTATTTATTACATACATAAAAAATGATAAATGCCCCTTTTAAGAGGGGCATTTACTCTTATATAAGCTGCTCTGATCATATTAACCAAATCGTCCTGTAATATAATCTTCTGTTCGTTTATCTGTAGGTGTCGTAAATAATTTGTTTGTATCTGTATATTCAACAACCTCACCACTTAAGAAGAAAGCTGTCTTATCAGAGATACGTGCTGCTTGTTGCATATTATGCGTTACAATGACAATACTAAAATCTTTCTTTAACTCTTGAATTAATTCTTCAACTTTTAGTGTAGAAATCGGATCCAATGCTGATGTCGGTTCATCCATTAAAATTACATCCGGTTCAATTGCTAAACAACGTGCGATACATAAACGCTGTTGTTGTCCACCAGATAAACCATATGCGTTATCATGTAATCGATCTTTTAATTCATCCCAAATCGCGGCACCACGTAAACTTTTTTCAACAATTTCATCAAGTGTTTTCTTATCACGAATACCATGAATCTTTGGACCATAAGCAATATTTTCATAGATAGATTTCGGAAATGGGTTCGGCTTTTGGAATACCATTCCAACATGCGTACGTAGTTCTTCAACGGGATATGACTTATCAAAAATATTTCGATCTCGATATTCAATGACTCCCGTCGTGCGAACGATAGGTACGAGTTCTACCATGCGATTTAATGTTTTTAAATATGTTGATTTTCCACAACCACTCGGCCCAATAATTGCCGTTACTTCATTCTCATGAATACTTAAATTAACATCTTTTAACGCATGATCTTCTCCATACCATAAGTTTAAGTTTTTTGTATCGAATACAATCTTCTTCGCCGCTGATTCAACTTTCGTTTCATTTTTCACCTGTACGTTTACTACTGTTGCTACCATTTTGAATTCCCCTTTCATCCACTACTTACGATTTCGTAACCATAAGACAACCGCATTCATAATAAGCAACAATCCTAATAAAACAATCATACCGGCTGCTGCCACATGCTGAAATTCCTCTTGCGGTCTACTCATCCAATTAAAAATTTGAATCGGTAAAACTGTAAATCTATCAAACATGTTAAGTGGGATATAATTAGCGAAAGCAAGCGCTCCAATGACTAATAGTGGTGCTGCTTCTCCAATTGCTCTCGATAAGGCCAAAACACATCCCGTTAAAATTCCTGGCAAGGCAGTTGGCAATACAATCTTATACATTGTTTGCCATTTTGTAGCACCAATGCCATACGAAGCTTCTAACAGAGAACGCGGCACCATACGAATCGCTTCTTGACTCGATACAACGACAGTTGGTAATACAAGAAGACTCATCGTAAACGCTGCGGTTATTATACTCTCCCCTAACTGAAGACCGTATACAAAAATTGTTAAACCAAGCAATCCAAACACAACCGATGGCACACCTGCTAATGTTTGAATATTTAATTCTACAATTCTTGTGAATACAGATTGCCTTGCATAATGTTCTAAATAAAGAGCTGTACCTACTCCAAATACAAAGGAAACCGGCACTACTATACTCATAAATAAAATTGTTCCTGACAATGCAGCGGCAATACCAGCTTGCTTTGGATTACGTGAAGCAAAGTTCATAAGAAAATCTATCGAAAGGTAACTTACACCTTTTTCAAAGATTTGATACAGTAATAAAATTAGTATGCAAATAGAGAATAGCATTGTCATATAAGAAATTGACTTATATATTTGATCCTTCCAAAAACGTATTACCATATTTTCTTTTATTTTCTCATGATTCAGCATTCGCATCTTATATCGCCTTTCTAAAACGGCGCATAACCTGCTGCGAAATTATATTCATCATGAATGTAAACATGAGTAACGTCGCTCCTACAGCGTACATGCTGTAGTACGTGGTCGTTCCATGGGGAGCATCACCTAAGCTTACTTGCACAATATAAGCCGTTAACGTTTGAATCGAATGCGTCGGATCTATCGATACATTTGGAGTTGAACCTCCAGCAACGACAACAATCATCGTTTCACCAATCGCACGTGAAGCCGCTAATAGGATTGCAGCCATAATACCGGTAAACGCCGCTGGAAACACAACCTTTCGCACAGTTTCAAAACGCGTTGCCCCTAGCCCAAGCGAAGCCTCTTTTATTCCTGTAGATACAGCCCTCATCGCATCTTCAGAAAGCGAAGCGATTGTCGGGACCATCATAATCCCTATAACTATGCCTGGACTAATTGCATTAAAGAACTGTAAATCTGGAATGACACGCTGTAAGGCCGGTGTAACGATTGTTAAAGCAAAAAATCCATATACTATTGTAGGAACACCTGCTAATAGCTCTAAAATAGGCTTTAGTATTTTTCTAACAAAGGGTGAAGCATATTCATTTAAAAATACGGCACATCCTAATCCAATTGGAATAGCTACTATCATCGCAATTGTTGTTACAAGTACGGTCCCACATATAAGGGGAAGTATCCCAAACTTAGGTTCTTCAAAAAATGGTAACCATTCTTTTTCAGTGAAAAAAGAATACAGTGGTATTTCACGAAAAAACATAATCGTTTCATTCGCTAGTGTAACGATAATGCCGATCGTTGTTATAATAGATACACTAGCAATTGCCTTTAATAGTAATGGAACTATTTGATTGATTCGCTGCGTTTTCTTTCTTTTGATTGTATTTCTTTCAATCAAATGTTGCACAGAAAATGTAATTTGACTTTTGTCATTTCGAGCCAAAGATGAAAACCCCTTTCCACCCTGACATTATCTTTTTATTTCTGTTAACATTCGCAGCTGTTCACTATATTTCTTTTGCGGTAACTTAACATATCCGACTTCTTCAGCAAGACTACCCGCATGTTGCATCATAAATGTCATATACTCTGCCACACTACTTCTATTTCGAATCGAAGCATGATTTACATAAGCAAACAGTGACCTAGACAATGGTTTATAAACACCAGATTGAATGGTTTCTTTCGTTGGTAGTACACCGTTTACCTTTATAGCTTTTACCTTATCTCGATTTGCCATATAATACGCGTATCCCACAAATGCAATTGCATTTTTATCATTCATTACCCCTTGCATAATGACTTGATCGTCTTCAGATAAAGAAGTTGTTTTTGCAAGGCGGTTGTCTTGCAGGACAACACTTTGAAAATAATCATAAGTACCCGAATCAACACCCGGTGCATAAAATTGTACCTCTTCATGCGGCCATTTCGGATGAATATGTGACCATCGTTTCGTTTTCCCATTTTCACTCCATAATAGACGTAATTCTTCTATTGTCATATTATCTACCCATGTATTTTGACGATTCACAATGATTGTGAGGCCATCATAAGCAATTTCAAATGGTGTAAACTGGATGGAGTTTTTTCTCATAAAATCTTCTTCTACTTGTTTCATCTTACGTGAAGCATTATTTATATCCACTTCACCTTTTCCAAAACGATGGAATCCTCCTCCTGTCCCAGATATACTAATAGAAATTTTTACACGTGGTTCTTTTTTTGTGTATTCTTCCGCTATCGCTTCCATAATAGGAAAGACGGTTGAGGATCCATCAACTCTCACTTCCCTCACATCATTAGCAGCGGATGAAGTAGACACATCAGAAAACATAAAACATGTCGATATTGATAAAATCTTGATACATTTTCTTGTCCACTTCACGTGTAGTCCTCCTAGAAGTATCCCGAAGTAACAGGATTACAGATATAAGAATACTGCCTAACTATTAATTCGGTTTTAATAATTTGTAAAAGTTTTGTAAAGTTCAACTTAATGTGAAGGATACGATACTCCTTTCTCTTATTTACTTCTTTTCTCAAAAGTAAATATATGACCGGTCATACTATGAGAAAGTTCATTTTTCAGCACCGAATTTTGTATATATGATATGCTCGTCCACAATTACTAAACTCTATGCACAAAATACAAAAAAAAGCACACTATCTTTTGAGATAGTGTGCCAAATTCACATATTTTTATTCTTCTTCTTTATTCTTCGGTGCTTCCCCTGTAACTTCTTGTTTTTTCAATTCAAAGTAAGCATCCATAATTTCACGACCAATGTATCCATTAATACCAGTTTTATCATCATGTACCCATGGAACAACAACAGAGAACGCCACTTCTGGATTATCCAGCGGTGCATAACCTACTAACGTTAAGTTATAAATGATTTTGCGCTGACCATTTGCATCTCTTCCAATTGCTTTATCACCGCCGTAAGGTATCTGAGCTGTTCCAGTTTTTCCAGCAGCTTTATATGGTGCACCAGTAAAGTATCTTGTCCCAGTGCCCCCCTGTTCATTGAACACTTGTCTAAATCCTTCTTGCACACGCTTAATTTGTTCTTCAGGCATATCAACACGATTTAATACTTTCGGTTCCATCGATTCAATTACTTTTCCAACTTCATCTGGTTTTGAGGTTGGTTGACGAATTTCTTTTACAACTTGTGGTTGCATACGATAACCACCGTTTGCAATTGTAGATACATATTGTGCAAGCTGAAGTGGTGTATAGTTATCATACTGTCCAATTGCTAAGTCTAATAAGAAACCAGGCGTATATTCTGGACCTTTAAGTCCTGCTGTTTCATTCGGTAAGTCAATACCTGTTTTTACTCCAAGACCAAACTGACTGAAATAATAACGCATATCCTCAAATGCTTTTTTCTTAATATCTAATGTACCACCTCTAACATATGGTACTCCAGCAATATTCATGGCTGTTTTAAACATGTATACGTTAGATGACATTTTCAAAGCGGTAAGGTCATCAATAGAGCCCATCGTTTTCCAAGAAGATTTTATTGGTGTACCTTTTAATTTAATTGGTTCATCTAGTAATACTGTTCCAGGTTGAATTGCTCCTGTTTGATATCCGGTAAGCACTGTTGCACCTTTTACAGTTGAACCCATCGGATAGGAACTTGTCATTGTTCCTAATGCATAGTCTTTCACTTCTTTTTTTCCATCTTCTTCTACGAGCTGTTTTCCAGCCATAGATAACACTTCGCCATTTTTCGGGTTCATCATCACAACAAATGCACGATCTAAGAGAGGTTCTGCACCTTGATATTTCATTAAGTTCTTTTCAAGAATTTCTTCTACACGTTTTTGCAATTCCATATCAATTGTTAAATTTAGGTCATTTCCTCGTTGCCCTTTAGATACATTTATCGTTTCTAAAATATTTCCGTCTTTATCTGTAATATTTCGCACTTCTGCTTTTGTACCGTGAAGCGTATCCTCATATTGCTGTTCAATATAACTTTTACCGACGCGGTCATTACGGTTATAGTCCCTAACAAGGAAATAATCTAGTCTTTCCCTTGGCAATCCTTCATCTGAGCTTGTTACACCACCAAGTACACTGCGGAACATGTCATCATAAGTGTATTTACGGTCCCAATCAACTGTCGTATCTATACCTGGTAACAACGCTAAATTTTCACTGATAATTGCATATTCTTGTGGTGTTACATCTTTTTTTATAATTTGCGGCGTCATTGCATATCCGCCGTCCATTTTACTCTTAATCGCAAGTATTTCTAAATCTTCCGCTGTTAACTGATTTATTTCTTCCTCTGTCACGCGATTACGCTGACGCTCTGCCATTTCTTTATCATCAATTTTCTTTGCTTTAAATTCCGCTTGGTCTTTCTTTGTAATCTTTTCTTTTGCTTCTTTTTCGTGTAAAGAAAGCCAATAATCTTTTTTATCACGTTCTGTTAATTTATCCGGCGATACTTCTATTAGCTTAGCAAGTTTTTTCGCTGTCTCTAAACGTTCTTCCGAAGTGGATCCTTTCATTCTTGTAAACGTAATTGTACGAACTGGATTATTGTCCACAACCGGTCGACCATATCTGTCAAAGATTTTCCCGCGTGGAACCGGATTACTTACTGTTGAATTTTCTTTTTTTTCAACCTCATTTTTATAATCTTCACCATGTACAATTTGTACCATTCCAAGCTTTACAATAATCGCTGAAAACATTAAAAACACACAAAAAAACAACACGTTAAGCCGGAACGGAACGTGGGTCTTCTTTTTTTTCTTCTTTTTACTCATACGAACCCCCTCTACCAACAGCTATGTAATAGGAAAGGGACACCTTGTTACAGGTGTCCTCACTGCTGTTTTACATGTCTTTTTATTCTAGCATAAAACTCAGAAGAAGTTAACCTTCTCGTTCGGTATGATTTTGTGTTGTTTCAGATGCTGGAACCCTTGTCTTATTTAGATTTCCTTCCCCATATTTGACATTTTTAACAGCAAAATAAATAAGTAAATGTCCAGCGCCGAGAATACATAATAAAACAGGTAAGCTTTTTTCTGGCGCAAAAAATGATACTGCACATAAGAAGCTTAAAATGGAACATATTCTCCCGCCGTTCAGCCATAGTTCTCGTACAACAATATACTCAACACGCCACTCTCTCGCCTGCTTTGCTCTTCCAATTACATCATATGTCATAGAACCGTATGGAACGAGCAAAATTGGATACGCAATAGCGATACATGCTGCATAAATGAGTAATTTTACATATGTAACATGAAAAACAACCAAAAATACAACGGCATACAAAATAATTCCACCAAGTAAAATCGATTTTTTTCTCCATTCCTTTTTTAGCATACGTGCAACTAAGTAATAACATACAAATGAAACAGCGGAATTGACTAAACTATACTTCCCTAATGCAAATTCACTTCCTGATGCTAAATAGACATATACAGAAATAACAAAAATAAACGTTCCTTCCCTTAATCCTTGAAAGAAATGTGCGCGTGTAATCCTTCCCCAGTTTTTATCAATCTTCCGCTCTTTCAAAACTTGAACAATTTCATAACGCCCTTCGCATTCTCTTTTCGATAAAAAGAAGCTTATAACAACAGCAATCGCAAATAAAGTTAATGAAAGAAAAAAGATGACTGTATAGCCGCTCCACTTTTCCATACGTGAAATTGTATATCCTGCTGTTATTGGTCCAATCATTCCTGCGAAAGATGTTAGAAGACCAAGAAAACCGTTAAAAAAATCACGCGTTTCCGGTTCCGTAATCTCAAACGTCAACAAATTGAATGCAAGCCAATAAAAACCATATCCAATTCCAAGAAGACCACCAAGTAATAAAATGTAATGTGAGGCATGCGTTCCTGCAAGCAAAACAACAATAAAAAAAGTCGCTAATGTTCCAACTCCTACTCGCAGTAAAATAGCACGATCTATTCGCTTTGCCAATTTCCCTGCAAAAAGGAATGTTAATGGCTGCAAAACAACGCTTGCTAAATTATACAAACCAAGGTTCACATAGTTTTGTGTCTGCTTCCATAAATAAATGTTAACAAACGTGTTGGATAAAGATATCGCGAGCGTGTATAATCCCCCCATTACAAGTAACAATATTAAATCACGGTTCACCTCGACATCGCCAATTACATGTTTCCACTTCATATATAACTCTCCTTTACTTCATGTTCTAGTCTTCCAAAGACCGACGCAATTATGTAAAAGAAAGCATACAAAAAAGCTAGGAGAATATTCCCCTAGCTTCTTCAATATCGACTTATATGAAACGGAATACGCGATATTATTTAGCTTCTTGGTAACGTTTTTCAGCTGCGTTCCAGTCTACAACGTTCCAGAATGCACCGATGTAGTCAGGACGACGGTTTTGGTAATGTAAGTAATAAGCATGTTCCCAAACGTCTAAACCAATAACTGGAGTTTTACCTTCTGTTAAAGGAGAATCTTGGTTTGGAGTGCTTGTTACTTCTAGCTCACCATTATTTACTACTAACCAAGCCCAACCAGAACCGAAGCGAGTTGCACCAGCTTTTGCGAATTCTTCTTTGAATGCATCGAAGCTACCGAATTTCGCTTCAATTGCTGCTGCAAGTTCACCTACAGGCTGTCCACCACCGTTTGGAGATAGAATTGTCCAGAAGAAAGTGTGGTTCGCATGTCCGCCACCATTGTTACGTACTGCAGTACGAATTGCTTCTGGTACTTCGTTCAAGTTTGCAACTAATTCTTCAACACTTTTGTCAGCTAGTTCTGCATGACCCTCTAATGCAGCGTTTAAGTTTGTTACGTAAGTATTGTGATGTTTTGTATGATGGATGTTCATTGTTTCTTTATCAAAGTGAGGTTCTAAAGCATCATACGCATAAGGTAAATTTGGTAATTCATGTTTCGCCATTGTTACATTCCTCCCATTTTATGTATTGCCTAAAATCACTTGGCATACAACTTCATTTTACCCTATTTACAATAGGGTGAAAACAAATTAAATCACATTGTCTTGCTATCAATAACGTAGCAAAATTCCCATTTCTTTTCAAACAAAATGCTCATATATTTCGTCAAAAAAGCTTCCTTCTATTAAGGAAGCTTCTTGTCTACATGATAAACATGTGAAATGGATATGGACCCTGTAGGACTCGAACCTACGACCGGACGGTTATGAGCCGTCTGCTCTAACCAGCTGAGCTAAGGGTCCAGAATTATGTATACAGCGGTGGCTAAATTTGAGATTGTACCACCAAATCTCCACTGAACATTCATAAAAGCTAAAAATCGTAAGATATATCGATTAAGAAATGTAAGATAAATTTACCATATAAAAAAGAAAAGTGTCAATTGTATTTTTACCTTTTCGAATCTTAAAGAGCTATCTTACTGCAAGCGAATAATTATATGAATCCATTTTGATTTTTCGACATCCCCCCTGCTACGAGATACAAAAAGTAACCTACACTCGTTTTCTCCCTTCGTACAAGGTAAGAAAAGAATGCGATCACCTCTATGCATAGCCGGATGATTTCTCCCATATAAAGAAAAATTTTATTAGTAGTAATTCCTCTCTATATAGCCAAATTACTGAAGTATTAACCTTATTTCGTGTGATATAGCTTGTGATTCTCCAGATTCGTACGTTACAATGATTTTATGCATCAATCTTTCATACATATAGCAAAGGAAGTGGATACATGTCCATATTTACGCAGCTAGTAAAAAGTTTATATTCGCCAAAAGACATGGCACTTTTTCGTTTTCAAAAAATCGGGAAAACAATTCTGTTTATCATGTTATTATGTTTAATTGCAACGATTCCAAAAACTTTTACATTTGGAAATTTCGTACAAGATGTCGTTTCTACTGTACACCAATCAATTGAAAAGGACCTTCCGGATTTTAAAATTGAAAACGGTGAACTTCATGCCGACATCAAAGAACCCATTATAAAAGAAGATGGGAATTTTGTTTTCGTATTTGACCCTAATGCGACAGATACAAATGCATATGCAAATAAACAAGGTGTATTCGTTTTAAAAGATAAAGTTGTATCTACTAATAACAACCAAACACAAATTCAGTCTTATAGCGATTTCGGTAATGGTACATTTGAGAAAAAAGATATACAGAATATTGTATCAGCCATTGATAATATTTATCCGTTTCTCATGTTCGGCGTTGGAATAGCCATTTACTTGATCCAATTATTTATTTCGTTCCTAGGCACAACAATTTTAGCCTTCATTGGTTCAGCCATGGTTGGTCAACGAAAATTATCTTACAAACAAGTTTGGACATTAACAGCTTACAGCTATACAATCCCGACAATTTTCTTTATGATTATGGATTTACTAAAGGTAAATGTACCATGGTCATTCCTTCTATACACTGCTATCATTTTAATTGTTCTGTACTTAACAATTAAAGAAATACCAAAACCTAAAGAAAAACACGAACTATAAAAAAATGCCATTTTGGCATTTTTTTTTTGGACAAGCATATATTTCCTAACAAAGGAGTGAGGAATATGAAGAGACTTAGCGCACTCTTACTTGTGCTTGTTCTCGGTTACGTGTTTTATTATGATATTAAAATTGGTACTTTACCAATGTTAAGTTCATACAAAAAAACAACAGCTACTCAAACTGTAAAAAAAGAAAAAGTAGATACAAAATCCAAAAAAGAAACAAATATACAATATAAAGCAATTGAAGTAAAAACAGGAGATACTGTTTTATCCATTACAGAAGCAATTAACAAGAGAAAGATTCCTTCTATTGAAAATGTAATCGATGATTTTAAACAATTAAATACAAATACATCTTCTACAAAAATTCAAATCGGGAAATCTTACAAATTCCCGTTATATCAGTGAATCATCACTTAATCCTTGTCAATTACATAAAGGCGCTGATACAATAGTAAAAGTGAAACCGAGCATATAGGTTTCTATCGTTCCATATCACATATACTATTTTTGATATGGAAGGAAAAATAAGAAACTTCTTTTATAAGGAGAGCGATCTATTCGTGAATGAAATGACTCATCGTACAAAAACACGTCCTGTTAAAGTCGGTAATTTAACAATTGGCGGTAATAATGAATTAATTATACAAAGTATGACAACAACGAAAACGCATGATGTAGAAGCAACCGTTGCTGAAATCAAACGGTTAGAAGAAGCGGGTTGTCAAATTGTCCGCGTTGCTGTCCCAGACGAACGCGCAGCAAATGCGATTGCTGATATTAAAAAACAAATTAACATCCCACTTGTTGCTGATATTCATTTTGATTATCGTCTTGCTTTAAAAGCAATTGAAGGTGGCATTGATAAGGTACGTATCAATCCAGGAAACATCGGTCGTCGCCATAAAGTAGAAGCTGTTGTAAATGCAGCGAAAGAACGCGGTATTCCAATTCGTATTGGTGTAAATGCTGGCTCATTAGAACGCCACATTTTAGAAAAATATGGCTATCCTACTGCTGATGGTATGGTTGAAAGTGCCTTGCATCACATTAAAATTTTAGAGGACTTAGATTTCCACGATATTATCGTATCGATGAAAGCCTCTGATGTTAACTTAGCTATTGAAGCATACGAAAAAGCAGCTCGTGCTTTTGATTATCCATTACATCTAGGCATTACAGAATCTGGAACACTATTTGCTGGGACAGTAAAAAGCGCCGCTGGTCTGGGTGCGATCTTAAGTAAGGGTATCGGAAATACACTTCGTATTTCATTAAGTGCTGATCCTGTTGAAGAAGTTAAAGTTGCTCGTGAATTGTTAAAATCATTCGGTCTTGCATCGAACGCTGCAACACTTATTTCTTGCCCAACATGCGGTCGCATTGAGATTGACCTTATTAGCATCGCAAATGAAGTAGAAGAATATATCTCTACACTGAAAGTACCGATTAAAGTCGCTGTACTTGGATGCGCAGTAAACGGACCTGGTGAAGCTCGCGAAGCTGATATCGGTATCGCTGGCGCACGTGGAGAAGGTTTATTATTCCGTAAAGGAAAAGTCGTACGTAAAGTACCAGAAGAAACAATGGTAGAAGAACTCAAAAAAGAAATTGATGTAATTGCTGCTGAAATGGCTGCGAATCAAGAAAAAGAAAAACAAGAGCAATAATAAAAAAGGCTGTCTGGATATTACCAGCAGCCTTTTTATTATACCTTAGTAGTGAAACTAAAAATAAAAGCTCGTCAGTTTCAAAACTGACGAGCCTTTATTTTGTACACTTCGGGCAACGACCATATATTTCAAACTTATGCCCCGTTACCTCGTACCCTTTAAAATCTTTATTCATAAAATCCATTGGACAAGAAGTAATTTCTTTTGTCCCACCACAATCCAAACAAATAAAATGATGATGATGTTCCATAATTGAACATGTAAATCGGAAATGTTTCTCCCCATTTAGTTCTGTTTGTTCTAAAACACCAATTTCAGCAAATACTGTTAAATTACGATAGATTGTATCAAAACTTAGTCCTGGATAATCATCCTTCATATGCTCTAAAACGTCCTTTGCGGTTAAATAACGATTATGAGCCGCAAATAACCGCAACATTTCTTCCCTTTTTCCAGTATGTTTATAGCCTTTTTCTTTCATAAGGCGTAAAGCTTCTGTCAGATTCATAACTATCCCTACTTTATGCAGTTTTTTTCTTCTTCCATAAGATTGCACCGATTAAAATAAGAACTGCTAGCATAACAATTGTACCACCTGGAGCTAAATCAAGCTGATAAGAAGTAAACAGTCCACCTATCACAGAAATTTCACCAAATAAAATGGAAAAGAAAATCGCTTGTTTAAATCCTTTTGCGATGCGGATACTTGCGGCAACTGGTAACGTCATTAAAGATGATACAAGAAGAACCCCAACAACTCGCATCGATATCGCTATAACAAGCGCAACTAAAATAATAAAAACAAAGTGGATCCACTTCGCACCAAGCCCTGTTGATACAGCATATTCCTCATCAAATGATAATAAAAATAACTCTTTATATAGTAGAATAATCGTTGCAATAACTACGATTGCTACAATACCAATAAGAATTAAATCTGTGCTTGTTACAGCGCTAACGCTACCAAATAAGTAACTAAATAAATCCGTATTAAATCCATTAGCAAGCGAAATGAAAATAACTCCAATTCCCATCCCAGCTGAAAGAATAATCGGAATCGCTAATTCTTGGTAATGTTTATATACAGTACGTAACTTTTCGATTAATAGCGCTCCACCTATCGAAAAAATCATCCCCATATATAACGGATTTAAAAATCCACCTGTAAAAATGGTTTTTTCAAGCAATAAACTTGCAGCAATTCCCGATAATGTCACATGGCTTAACGCATCTGCAATCAGTGACATACGGCGAATTACAACAAATACACCGATTAATGGGGCAACCAGCCCTATTAAAATACCAGCGTATAAAGAATTACGTAAAAAATCATATTGTAAAAAATCCTGTATCATTATATCCTCCCGTGATGCTCATGATCATGCTCTAAACGATGAACATGATGTCCATATAAAATCGACATTTCTGCATCTTCTAACTCTCGGAATTTCTCAACGTTTCCATGGAAATGTAAATGTTGATTTAAACATGCAACATGCGTCACTTTCTCTGTTACAGCCCCCATATCATGTGTAACGAGTATCAGTGTGATCCCTAGTTTTTTATTTAAATCTTCTAGTATCTCATAAAAACTCTCCACACTCTTTACATCGATACCCACTGTAGGCTCGTCCAAAATCAGTAATTCTGGGTTACTTACAAGCGCACGCGCAATAAATACACGTTGCTGTTGTCCACCGGAAAGCTCTCCGATGTTACGATTTTGAAATTCACGCATCCCTACGTCTGCGATTGCCTTAGCTACTTTCGCTTTATCGTCTTTTGTTAAGAAGCGAAACAATCCTCTTTTAGAAACCAGTCCCATTGAAACAACTTCAAATACAGTCGCTGGAAAACCAGAATTAAAGCTGTTTGCCTTTTGAGATACATAGCCAACCTTGTTCCAATCTTTAAATTTTTTGCTATCAACATCGAATAACCGAACACTTCCCTTTTTCGGTTTCAAAACACCTAATATACATTTTAGCAAGGTCGATTTACCAGATCCATTCGGCCCAACCAAACCTAAAAAAGCTCCCTGCGGAACTTGCAAATTAATATCTTCTAGTACATTTCGCTCTTCATATCGAAATGTCAATCCTTCGATTTCCAATATATTATTCATAGCATCTCACCTATTTTAATTCAGAATGATTCCGATTTATTCCTACTTGAATTATAGTATAGCTTATTATAGTTGTAAACCAATCTGCCCTAAAATAAAGAATATGTTTTAGGGCGACCTTATTATTATAACAAAAAGCAGAGAAAATCTCTCTGCTTTTTAAGACTATTTAAAAACCACAACAAAGATAACTATCACATTTTTTCATATTTCAAAACCGATTAGCTCTCTTTCCTTTTCGTTTTTGAACATCCGCTTTTAATGAATAGCAGATTTAAATTTACCACCATTCGTCTCTTGCGTACTCATAATTGTAATAAAGGCATTTTCATCAATTTCATGAACAATTGATTTTAATTTCGTTACCTCAAGACGTGTAACAACAGCATAAATTACTTCTTTTTCTTTATCCGTATAACCACCCTTAGCAACAAGTTTAGTTGTCCCACGACCAAGGCGGTGTAAAATGGCATTTGATACTTCTTCATACTGATCTGATACAATCAGTACTGCTTTCGTCTCATCCAACCCTTGAATAACCGTATCAATTGTTTTAAATGCAATATAGTATGTCATAACGGAATACATCGCCTGTTCAACACCAAATACAAATGCCGCCCAAGCAAAAACAAATAAATTCACAAACATAACAAATTCACCGACAGAAAACGGTAATTTTTTCGTTAATAAAATCCCCATAATTTCTGTTCCGTCTAATGAGCCACCGTGTCTAATAACAAGCCCTACACCAAGCCCTAAAATAAGCCCTCCAAAAACAGTCGCTAAAATGGGTTCAGTCGTAAATGGTTTAATAGAATGTAATGTTGACTCTATAAAAGCTAAAGCCACAATCGCAAAAGCAGAAGATAACATGAAGGTTTTCCCAATTTGTTTATATCCGGAATACATGAACGGTAAATTGAGGATGACAACTAAAGTAGAGAAACTTAACCACCAAATGTTTGGTGTAAGGTAATCTAGTATGAGGGAAATACCGATAATACCGCCATCAATAATTTTATTCGGTATTAAAAATAATTCAATGGCTACCGCAGCACATGCCGCTCCAAAAACAATCATAACTAAACGATACAATAAATGAATAACACTTTCTTTTCGATGTTGTTTTTTCTCCATACGCCCTCCTTATACATTCTATATGCAGTTTCATTCTTCTATTATAACACACTCCCCTTTTTCTTTTTAAAAAGCAATTAGAGTGTGAATATACACAAGCATCCTACACATATATTTCGGTATAAGAACCACTGAAGGAGGACGACATCATGAACCTTATCAAGCACATTGTAAACAAAAAATTAAATCACATGACCACAAAAGAATTATTAAAATATAGTACAGAATATGGAGTTTCCATTACAACTGAACAAGCTGAACAAATTGTCCCTTTAATAAAAGGAAAAAACATCAATATTTATGATACGGGAGAAAGACTAGAACTTTTGAAAAAGATTGCTAAAGTAACTTCTCCATCTACTGCTCAACAAATCAATACATTATTCCAGAAACTATTAAAATAAGGAGGGAAAATTCCCCTCCTTACTGTTCTTTAACCTTCTCTAGAAGATTTTCATCAAATGAACCATTCTTTAACATTTCAATCTCAAACTTATATGGTGGTTTTTTATCTTTCTTATCTTCACCTACATACGGCGTTTCAAGAATTTTCGGTACATGCTTTAGTTGCGGGTGGTGCACAATGTAGTGCAACGCTTTATATCCAATATGACCGAAACCAATGTTTTCATGACGGTCTTTTCCAGCTCCGCGTACATTTTTACTATCGTTAATATGCAACACTTGCAAGCGGTCAATTCCAACAATCTTATCAAATTCATTTAGTACGCCGTCAAAATCGTTAACAATGTCATAACCTGCATCATGTGTATGACATGTATCGAAGCATACAGATAGTTTTTCGTTATATTTAACGCCTTCGATAATTTTTGCAATTTCTTCAAAACTACGCCCACATTCTGTACCTTTCCCAGCCATTGTTTCTAATGCAATATTCACTGTTTGTTCTGGTGTTAACACTTCATTCAACCCTTTAATAATCTGAGCAATACCAGCATCAGCACCCGCACCAACATGAGCTCCCGGATGAAGTACAATTTGTTTCGCTACCCCTAGCGCTTCCGTTCTTTCAATTTCCAAACGAAGGAAGTCCACACCTAATTGGAATGTTTCAGGTTTTATCGTATTACCGACATTAATAATATAAGGTGCATGGACAATAATTTCTTCGATGCCACTCAGTTCCATATGTCTTCGTCCTGCTTCTATATTCAAATCTTCAATTGGTTTTCTTCTCGTATTTTGCGGTGCACCGGTATAAATCATAAACGTTGTCGCACCGTATGAAACAGCCTCTTCACTTGCTGCTAATAACATTTTCTTACCACTCATAGAAACATGAGATCCAATCTTTAACATCTAATCACCTCTTCAATATACAATAGCTATAATAATAGCATAATTTGTAGAAATATGTAGTGAATTGTTTGCTAGCACAAGAAACCACTATAAAATAAACTTTCCTAGATCACTTCTACTACGAGCGAATAGCAATAAAAAAAGATAAGGGATCCTTATCTTTTTTTATTGCTATATTTTTTCTTCACTTTTTCACGTTCAGTGGCAAGCTTTTTCTTATATCCCGGCTTAACCTTTTTCGGTTTTTTAACAACTTTAGTCGCCATAATATCTAATTCATTATTCGGCTTTTTGCGACTTTGACGACGACGGCGATCGCCTAAGTCCACCCATTCATCTCCACGTAAATCTACATGGTTAAATGTGATATTCCGTTGTTTCTCTAAGCTATCTAATGCTTCTTCATTTGCTGGGTCATAAATCGTCACTGCAATACCTGAATAGCCTGCACGAGCTGTTCTTCCAACGCGGTGAACGAAGAAATCTAAATCAGAAGGAAGTTCGTAGTTAATTACATGACTGATTCCCTCGATATCAATACCACGTGCTGCTAAATCCGTCGCAACAATATATTGGAATTCTAAATCACGAATTTGTTTCATCATTTTTTTACGATCACGCGGAGATAAATCACCATGAATACGTCCAACTTTTAATCCACGCTCCGTTAATCCATTCGCAACTTCTTCTGCCATCTTTTTCGTATTTGTAAAGACAATTGCTAAATACGGCTTAAATTGAAGTAACATTTTGTTCACTAATTCAATCTTATTACGATGTCTAGAAGGAACTAAATAATGCTCAATATTTCCCGCCGCAACTTGTTTCGGATTAATATGAATGTGCTCTGGATTCTCCATGTATTTTTTCATAAACGGTTTTAATTTTTGAGGAATCGTTGCAGAAAAAACGAGCATTTGCAAGTTTTTAGGCATACGTGCTGCAATTTTATCAACATCTTGAATGAATCCCATATCAAGCATCAAATCTGCCTCATCGACAATGATAGTAGAAGCCGTGTGCACAAATAGTGCTTGTTCTTCTACTAAATCTTTAATACGCCCTGGTGTTCCAACAACAACATGAGGTTGCTTCTTAAGCTTTTCAATGGATCGTTGTTTGTCTGTTCCACCAATTAAACAACGCGCTGTAATCATTTGACCTTCTGCACAAAACTTTGTTAACTTTACAATCTCTTGATAAATTTGTTGTGCTAATTCACGAGTAGGCGCTGTAATAACTAATTGTACCTCTTCTCGTTTTGCATCAATTCTGTTTAAAGTTGGAAGTAAGTATGCGTGTGTTTTTCCAGAACCCGTTTGAGACTGTCCAATTACACTCACACCTTTTTTCACAACAGGAAAAATTTTCTTTTGAATTTCTGTCGGCTCCGAAAAGCGTAGTTCACGAACTGCATCTATTAAAAATGGTTGAAAATTATATTGTGTAAATGTTTGTAGTGTCATAAGTTACACCTTCTTTCTAAAATTTCTACTGCGCGCACAAATCAGTCAAGTCTACATTATATCGAAATCTAATAGTAAAATCCATCTTTAGTTTAGGTTTTCACTCCAAAAACTAACCTTCTTTCTTTTCATTGCATATTGTATGTGTATATACCTAACTGAAGAAAGGAGGAGTTCTCTTATGTATCCGAACTCTCCTATGGGACAAATGTATACAGGACAGCAACCGTACACCCCGTATCCTATACCTAATTTACCTCCTATGATGCAAAAAAAGAAAGGATTTCTCTCGAAGCTATTCAAAAAACACGATCCGACTCAGCCCTTTATGCAAATGGTTCCTCCCTATCGACAAATGGAGGGGCAACCGATGATGCATCAACATCAGCAGCCCTATATGCAGCAGTCACAACAAATGATGCCACCTCAAATGAACAATCCGAATGAAATCCGTGGCTCAGCACCGATTATACCTAGCGCTAGCGGTGGCGGTGGCATTGGCAGCTTTTTTTCCAACTTAATCTCCAATCCAACAGGTATGTTAAATAACATTGAAAAAGTTGCTCAAGTCGCTCAATCTGTTGGACCTGTCGTCGAGCAGTATGGACCCATTGTGCGTAGCATACCAAGCATCGTAAAAATTCTCACTTCTGGAAAAGGTGCTGCTGAAGAATCAGCAGAAGAGGTGGAAGTAATTACTACACCTCCACCACCTTCAAAAAAGAAAAAAAAGAAGAAAATAATTTTAGAACCAGTTATTGAAAGAGCCTTACCGAAAGAGGAGAATATCCCGCGTATGGCACCAAAACCGAAACTATATGTCTAACAATCCTTTGTTTTCTGTCCGCTCCTCCTTTATAATGGAAAAGACTATGTACAAAAAGGATTCCTTGTTTAGAAGGAGAGGATTACTCACATGAAAATTGTTAAAATTTCCCCTCGTGGTTATTGCTACGGTGTTGTTGATGCAATGGTCATTGCACGCAATGCTGCACTAGATAAAACATTACCGAGACCGATTTATATTTTAGGTATGATTGTTCACAATAAACATGTAACCGACGCTTTCGAAGAAGATGGCATTATTACATTAGATGGTCCAAGTCGATTAGAGATTTTAGACAAAATTGATTCTGGTACTGTTATTTTCACAGCACACGGTGTTTCTCCAGAAGTTAAACAACGTGCAAAAGAAAAAGGGTTAACGACAATCGATGCAACATGTCCAGATGTTACGAAAACACACGACCTTATCGAAACAAAAAAATCGGAAGGATACCATGTGATTTACATTGGTAAAAAGGGACATCCAGAACCAGAAGGTGCCGTTGGTATTGCACCTGACATCGTTCATCTTATTGAAAAGGCAAATGATTTGGAGACACTAGAAATCCCAACAGAGAAAATTTTAGTAACAAATCAAACAACAATGAGTCAATGGGACGTTCAGCACCTGATGGAAGACATTCAGAAAAAATTCCCAACAGCTGAATTTCACAAAGAAATTTGTTTAGCAACACAAGTACGTCAAGAAGCAGTTGCTAAGCAAGCAGATGTGGCTGATTTAACGATTGTTGTCGGTGATCCAAAAAGTAATAACTCAAACCGTTTAGCCCAAGTATCACAAGAGATTGCTGGTACAAAAGCATACCGCGTTGCAGATGTAAGCGAAATTCAATTAGAGTGGCTGCAAGGGATCGAAAATGTCGCTGTTACCGCAGGGGCCTCTACACCAACGCCAATTACAAAAGAAGTAATCGCCTTTTTAGAACAGTACGACCCAATGAACCCAGCAACTTGGGAACGTAAACGAAACGTACCACTTCAAAAAATCTTGCCACGTGTAAAAGTAAAAAAACAACAATAAAAAAAATCCGTTGCTAACTCACTAGCAGCGGATTTTTTTATTCAATATAAATCTATTTTGATTTTTTCACATATAAGCCGCTGCTACGAAGAACAAAAAAATTACCTATATTCTTTTTTCTCTTTGTTTTCACTTGGCATGGGGCAAAAAAAGGCTCTGACCACTTCTATGCATAGCCGGATGCTCTCTTCCATCTAAAAAGAAAGATTTTATAATTTTTCTTTTTAGAGCTTATACAAAAGTAAACGGATCTGTATGTAACTGAGAAGCATGAATTTGCACAGCAAATTTTTTCTCATCTACTTTTTGCTGTAATTGCTTTTGCACACCTTGTTTCATTACTTTTTCAACATTATGTCCTGGATCCACAATATTTAATCCGAGCATCATCGCATCATGTGCAACATGATAATACATATCGCCCGTCACATACACATCTGCCCCTTTAAATTTCGCTTGCGTAATATATTTATTCCCATCACCGCCAAGCACTGCTACTTTCCGCACTTTATCGTCTAAATTCCCAACAACTCGCGCACCTTTTACATCTAATGCCGATTTCACATGTTCAGCAAACTGGCCTAATGTCATTTCTTCTTGCAAATATCCAATTTTACCAAGTCCTAACGTTTCTCCCTTATTATCAAGGGGGTATACATCGTAGGCAACTTCTTCATATGGATGTGCTGTTAACATTGCTTTTACTACTTTTCGCTCTAGTGGGGCTGGGATAATCGTTTCAATCTTTACCTCTTCTACACGCTCTAACTGCCCAGTTTCGCCTATATAAGGGTTTGTCCCCTCCCCAGGCATAAATGTACCTATTCCTTCACTATTAAACGTACAATGGCTATAGTTGCCGATATAACCAGCGCCAGCATCCCCAAGAGCTTTGCGAACTTCTTCAGCATGCGTTGCAGGCACACATACAACAATCTTTTTCATTTCTTCCGAGTATGTCGGAACAAGCACTTCTGTATTTTGTAATCCCAGCGCCTCAGCAAGCAAGTCGTTCACTCCGCCTTTTGCTACATCGACATTTGTATGCGCTGCATAAACAGCGATATCGTTTTTGATACACGTTTCAATAATTCGACCATACGCCTTATCTGTATGGATTGCTTTTAGCGGATTAAAAATAAGCGGGTGATGAGCAATAATTACATTCGCACCTATTTGAATCGCTTCTTCTACAACCGCTTCTGTAACATCTAGTGCAATCAATACATGCTGGACTGGCTTATTGAGTGCACCAATCTGCAAACCAATTTTATCGCCTTCCATCGCTAAATGCTTCGGATACATACTTTCAAATAAAGAAACCACTTCATGCCCATTTGGAATTTTACTCATGATAAAACCTCCTCTATCATTTTCATTTTCTCGACTACTTCAATTCGTTTTGCCTTTGTATCTTCTGATTCTGTCGCACGCTCTATTTGCTTCAGGATATTTTGAAAGTTTTTCAGTTCATTTTCCCATTTCTCTACAAACGCATCACTTTTTTCCTTCATCAAAAATGGTCCAATAAATAACTCTGCTTGTTTGTTTTCATGATAAGGAGTTAGCGGTTCTCCTTTTTCCCCAACTAAAATCTCATAAATCTTTCCGTCTTCTTTTATAATTTTTTCATGAATAAGCTCCCAACCATTTTCAATAAACCATTCACGAATATGATGTGCAGCAATATTAGGCTGTAAAATTAAACGTATTACACCATTTAGCTTTTCTTTTCCATTCTCTAAAATATCACGAATTAGCGCTCCACCCATACCAGCAATTGTAATAACATCGACTTCTCCTGGTGTAATAACAGCTAAGCCATTTCCTTTACGAACATCTACCTTTTCTTGTAGGCCACTCTCAGCTACTGTAGCCTGTGCAGAACGGAATGGCCCATCTACCACTTCTCCCGCTACTGCCTTTGTAGCAATATTATTTATGATTGTATAGCACGGTAAATACGCATGGTCGGAACCAATATCTGCAACTGTAGATCCTACTGGAATCTCCCGCACTACTTCTTCTAATCTTTTTGAAAGCTTCACTTCATTCATTTATTTCCATTACTCCTTCTCTTGTCAGTCTGTCTCCATGATAATGAATTTACAGTAGTTGTTGCAAGTAAAGAAACAAAACAATTCATTTATTTCATCGTATTTTAGATTGAAAGAAAAAACAAGCTCCCTGCTATAAGCAAAGAACTTGTTTTATCGGTCGTATTCCACTACATGCGAATCATACAATTCTCACGGATTAAAGGTTCACTTTATTTTTTCTTTGATAACCAATCAGCTACTTTAGAAGCCTGATCTGCTGGGATTATATTCGCTGGCATATTTCCTTTCCCTTTTGTAAGCACTTCCTTAATTTCATCTTTGGAAAGTTTCCCACCAACTTTTTGTAAGTTAGGCCCTACTGCACCTTGCAACTGATCACCATGACAGCTCGTACAACTTTGTTTCACAATATCTTCTGGTTTCGATGCCGTTTGTGCAGGTTTCCCACCATTTTTTGCATCAGCAAGCTCTTTAGATTTATGTAACCCCTGAAATGAAAATACAAACATAATGATAATGCCCAGTGCTGCAATAAGAGCGAATGGAATCAACGGATTACGTTTCATATCTCTTCTCCCCCCTCTACACCCCCGAATAGTTAGATGATTCAGTCACTTCTATTGTACTTGAAAACGTTCTATCAGAAAAGACAAAACTATCAGTTGTTAAAAATATTCCATAAATTCAGTTTATTGATTCTCTTCCTTTTATCCCATATTATTTTGATAAATATCAACGCTTCTCATCATATTTTTTGTTTTTCTACATATATTTTTGTATAGAATAAACGAAATTAATCGAAAAATCGAAAAATGAGCATTTGCAAATCAAAAGACAATTCTGTAAAATAAATTACAAGAATTGTAATCGTTACTGACAACTAAATTTTAACAAAAATTAACAAAATAAAAAAGTTTACTTCACAAATGTGAAGTAAACTTAGAAAGAACCCTATTCTAAGAAATCTTTTAGACGTTTGCTACGGCTTGGATGTCTTAATTTACGAAGCGCTTTTGCTTCAATTTGACGAATACGCTCTCTCGTTACGCCGAATACTTTTCCAACTTCTTCAAGCGTACGAGTTCGTCCATCATCTAAACCGAAACGAAGACGTAGAACATTTTCTTCACGATCTGTTAATGTATCTAACACATCTTCTAATTGTTCTTTTAGCAGTTCATACGCTGCATGATCTGCAGGTGATGTTGCTTCTTGGTCTTCAATGAAGTCACCTAAATGGGAGTCATCCTCTTCACCAATTGGTGTTTCAAGAGAAACCGGCTCCTGTGCAATCTTTAAAATTTCGCGTACTTTTTCTGGAGCAAGATCCATTTCTTCACCAATTTCTTCTGGAGATGGTTCACGTCCTAAATCTTGTAACAATTGACGCTGTACACGGATTAATTTATTAATTGTTTCAACCATATGAACTGGAATACGAATTGTTCTCGCTTGGTCTGCAATGGCACGTGTAATCGCTTGGCGAATCCACCAAGTTGCATACGTACTAAATTTAAATCCTTTACGATAATCGAACTTTTCAACCGCTTTAATTAGACCCATATTCCCTTCTTGAATTAAGTCTAAGAAAAGCATACCTCGGCCAACATATCGCTTTGCAATACTTACTACCAGACGTAAATTCGCTTCTGCAAGACGGCGCTTCGCTTCTTCATCGCCTTCTTCAATACGCGTTGCAAGTCGAATTTCTTCTTCAGCAGATAGTAA
>Ga0209025_1000546_pt1 | contig 70540 bp, 62 predicted proteins | sample AraplaMF_Col_mLB_FD_184256 | JGI IMG/M metagenome (GOLD analysis project Ga0209025, IMG submission 184256) | Arabidopsis root microbial communities from the University of North Carolina, USA - plate scrape MF_Col_mLB (SPAdes) (version 2) | ecosystem: Host-associated > Plants > Roots > Endosphere... | reverse complement strand
ATGCGGGCACGGAAGCCGTGGTCGCGCTTGCGCTTGAGGTTGCTGGGCTGGTAGGTGCGCTTGGTGGCCATGGTCCGGCTCTATGCGTAAACGACGGAAAAGACTGGAGATTATGCGCCGCTTTGCAGGGGCAGTCAACTGGCGCGGAGAAAAGGCCGCATTGGGCGGCGAGGCGCGACGTTGGGCGACCGGTGTTGCGGTCGAAGATCCGGCACGGCGGCGGCGAATGGTAACAGCGCAACCCATGTGGCCCAACGTTACGGGCCTGCGACCGCGCTCGCGTTGGCGATCTCCCCTCGTAGCCCGGGTAAGCGAAGCGCACCCGGGTTATGCGTGACAGCCCCGGGTGCGCTTCGCTTACCCGGGCTACGCTGCTTGGCAGAGGCGCGGCGCGATCAGGGCAACGTCGCGCGACGAGCGAAGCGACATGAGCCCCCTGAGTCAGGGGGCGCTTCGCGGCAGCGAAGCGGGGTGTGGAAGCGATGCGCGGGGCCCGAAGTTTGCGCAGCAAACTTTGGGAGGGCCAGCCCGCGATGCGGGCAAGCCCTGTGGACTACCTGTTAATTCACCTGTGGACAAGTCCTGTTCCGCGCCCGGTCCCGGTGATAGTCTGCCCACACCCCCCGACCCGTTCGCCGCGATCCGCACATCGCGCGGCGGGACGCTTTTCGCCGCGGTTTACCGGTGCTTCCGGCATCGGTCGCACAACAGACGAAGATTCCCGAACCGATGGATGCCTGGCCCCGCTGCCTCGAACGCCTTGAAGCCGAACTCCCGGCCGAGGATATCCACACCTGGCTCAAACCCCTGCAGGCGACCCAGCGCGACGACAAGACCGTGCTGTACGCGCCCAACGCGTTCGTGGTCGAACACGTCCGCGAGCGCTACCTGCCGCGCATCCGCGAGCTGCTGGCGTACTTCGCCGGCAGCGGCGAGGTGAGCCTGGAGATCGGCTCGCTGCCGCGCGCCGCGGCGCCGGTTCCCGAAGCCGTCGCGGCAGCATTCGTGGCGCCCGCACGCGCCACGCCCAGCGAGCCGTTCAACGGCCACCTGGACAACCACTACACCTTCGAGAACTTCGTCGAAGGCCGCAGCAACCAGCTTGGCCGCGCCGCCGCGTGGCAGGCCTCGCTCAAGCCGGGCGATCGTGCGCACAATCCGCTGCTGCTGTACGGCGGTACGGGCCTGGGCAAGACGCACCTGATGTTCGCCGCCGGCAACGCGATGCGCGCAGCCAATCCGAACATGCGGGTGCTCTACCTGCGCAGCGAGCAGTTCTTCAGCGCGATGATGAAGTCGCTGCAGGACAAGACGATGGATGCGTTCAAGCGCCAGTTCCAGCAGGTCGACGCGCTGTTGATCGACGACATCCAGTTCTTCGCCGGCAAGGACCGCACGCAGGAGGAGTTCTTCCACACCTTCAACGCGCTGTTCGACGGCAAGCAGCAGATCATCCTGACCTGCGATCGTTACCCGCGCGAAGTCGAAGGCTTGGAACCGCGCCTGAAATCGCGCCTGGCCTGGGGCCTGAGCGTGGCGATCGAGCCGCCGGACTTCGAGACGCGCGCGCAGATCGTGCTCTCCAAGGCGCGCGAGCGCGGCGCGCACATTCCCGAGGAAGTCGCGTTCCTGCTCGCCAAGAAGATGCGCAGCAACGTGCGCGATCTCGAAGGCGCGCTCAACACGCTCGCCGCGCGCGCCAACTTCACCGGCCGCGCGATCACGGTGGAGTTCGCGCAGGAAACGCTGCGCGACCTGTTGCGCGCGCAGCAGCAGGCGATCGGCATCCCGAACATCCAGAAGACCGTGGCCGACTACTACGGCCTGCAGATGAAGGACCTGCTGTCCAAGCGCCGCACGCGCTCGCTGGCGCGTCCGCGCCAGATGGCGATGGCGCTGGCCAAGGAACTGACCGAACACAGCCTGCCGGAGATCGGCGACGCGTTCGCCGGCCGCGACCACACCACCGTGCTGCATGCATGCCGCCAGATCCGCACCCTGATGGAGACCGACGGCAAGCTGCGCGAGGACTGGGACAAACTCATCCGCAAGCTCAGCGAGTGATGCACCGGCGGCCAGCGCAAAGCCGCGGCCGCCGATACATACTTATCCCCGTCCGCACGGGGCAAGCCGTGTATGGTGCGGGCACAAGCTGTGGACAGTTTCGACACCCGGGCGGTGCGCTAGAGTTGTCCACAGATTGTCCGCTGGTTGCCAGGGCAGTTCTACCGAAGTTTCAAGAGCAATAAAAATCTTCGTAATCAAAGGCTTGAGATGGTTTTCCCGGATTTTCGGCGACACCATCACCACCATGCTTTTGATTTATTCCACATACTTAGTAATGGCACGGGGACGGGGTCCGCATGCGTTTTTCCCTTCAACGCGAAGTCTTTCTGAAGCCGCTCGCTCAGGTCGTCAACGTCGTCGAGCGCCGCCAGACCCTTCCGGTTCTGGCCAATCTGCTGGTGCAGGTAAAGGACGGGCAGCTCTCGCTGACCGGTACCGACCTGGAAGTGGAGATGGTCTCGCGCGTTCTGGTGGATGACGCACAGGACGGCGAAACCACGATTCCGGCACGCAAGCTGTTCGAGATCGTTCGCGCCCTGCCCGACGGCAGCAAGGTCACCGTCTCGCAGTCGGCGGAAAAGATCACGGTGCAGGCCGGCCGGTCGCGCTTCACCCTGTCCAGCCTTCCGGCCAACGACTTCCCGTCGATCGACGAGGTCGAGGCCAACGAGCGCGTCCGCGTTCCGGAAGCGGCGTTGAAGGAGCTGATCGAGCGGACGGCCTTCGCGATGGCGCAGCAGGACGTTCGCTATTACCTCAACGGCCTGCTGTTCGACCTGCGCGAATCCAGCCTGCGCTGCGTGGCCACCGACGGCCATCGCCTCGCGCTGTGTGAATCGCCGCTGGAGAACGGTGCCCAGACCAAGCGCCAGCTGATCGTGCCTCGCAAGGGTGTCCAGGAACTGCAGCGCCTGCTGGAAGGCGGCGAGCGCGAGGTCGAACTGGAACTCGGCCGCGGCCACCTTCGCGTGAAGCGGGACGATGTCACCTTCACCAGCAAGCTGATCGACGGTCGCTTCCCGGATTACGAGGCCGTGATTCCGATCGGCGCCGACCGCGAAGTCCGCATAGATCGCGAAGTACTGCGCGCATCGCTCCAGCGTGCGGCGATCCTGTCGAACGAGAAGTACCGCGGCGTCCGCCTCGAAGTGTCTCCGGGCCAGCTGAAGATCAGCGCTCACAACCCGGAGCAGGAAGAAGCGCAGGAAGAAGTCGAAGCCGATACGCGCGTCGACGATCTCGCCGTCGGCTTCAACGTGAACTACCTGCTAGACGCGCTGACCGCGCTGAAGGACGAACACGTCGTGATCATGCTGCGCGACGCCAACTCGTCCGCGCTGGTGCGCGAGGCGGCGAATGATCGTTGCCGCCACGTCGTGATGCCGCTGCGTCTCTGATCCGGTTCCGTTCCACGTGGAACATCGACGCCCGGCCATGTGCCGGGCGTTTTGTTTTAGCGGTCCGCTAAACTTGCCGCGATGCACGTCACCCGACTCGAGCTGCGCCATCTGCGCCGCTTCCAGGAACTCCGCCTCGACCCCGCTCCCGGCCTGAACCTCATCACGGGGGACAACGGCGCGGGCAAGACGAGTGTGCTGGAAGCCCTGCATCTCATGGCCTACGGACGCAGTTTTCGGGGCCGTGTCCGCGATGGGCTGATCCGCGCCGGTGATACCGGGCTCGAAGTGTTTGTCGAGTGGCGGGAAAAGGCCGGTCGGGGCGCGGTCGATGAGCGCACCCGCAAGGCGGGCCTCCGCCATACCGGACAGGACTGGACGGGACGCCTCGACGGTGCGGGCGTAGCCCAGCTCGGCGATCTGTGCGCCGCGCTCGCCGTCGTGACCTTCGAACCCGGGAGCCATGCGCTGATCACCGGCGGTGGCGAGTCCCGCCGTCGCTACCTCGATTGGGGTCTGTTCCACGTGGAACACGACTTCCTTCCCGTCTGGCGCCGCTACAGCCGGGCTTTGAAGCAGCGCAACGCCCTGCTCAAGGCCCGGGCGCGCGACGCCCAGCTCGGCGCCTGGGATCACGAGCTGGCGGAGGCCGGTGAGCCCCTCAGCCGCTTCCGGGAGCGCTATCTGGACCTGCTGCAGCAGCGCTTCGAACCGTTACTGGCTGATCTCGCCCCCGCGCTCGGCGAAAGCCGGCTGGAGTACGCCCCGGGCTGGCGCCGCGAGGAGATGTCCCTTGCCGATGCCCTCCTGCTTGCCCGCGAGCGGGACCTGGGCGCCGGCTACACCTCCGTAGGGCCGCATCGTGCCGACTGGCGGGTCGTGTTCGGCAATCTGCCGGGCCGCGAAGCCCTCTCGCGCGGGCAATCCAAACTCACCGCCTTGGCGGCCCTGCTCGCCCAGGCTGAACACCACGACCAGATCCAGGGCGAATGGCCCGTGGTGGCCTTGGACGACCTTGCGTCCGAGCTCGATCGCCACCATCAAGGAAGGGTGCTGGCGCGCCTTCAGGCCAGCGGTGCCCAGGTCTTCATCACCGGCACCGAAGCCCCGCCCGGACTTTCGCTGGACGTTCCGGTGCATCGGTTCCACGTGGAACATGGGGCGGTCCCGACCCGCTGAGGAACGCCCGTCCCGACCATGGATGACGGGTCAGCCACTGTCCGCAATGTCCGAATTCCGGGCTGTTATACTCCCGGTTTGAATAGCTAATGTGTCTCGACGCTGGCCTCGCCACGCGTCGACGGAGCCTGTCGCCGAATGACCCACATCGAGCACGATCCCTCGCAAGATCCGTCCGCCGCTTCGACCCCTGCCGTCCCCCAGACCTACGACTCCAGCAAGATCACCGTGCTGCGTGGTCTGGAAGCCGTGCGCAAGCGTCCGGGCATGTACATCGGCGACGTGCACGACGGCACCGGCCTGCATCACATGGTGTTCGAGGTCGTCGACAACTCGGTCGACGAGGCCCTGGCGGGCCACGCCGACGATATCGTCGTGACGATCCACATGGACGGCTCGGTGTCCGTGCTGGACAACGGCCGCGGCATGCCGGTGGACATCCACAAGGAAGAAGGTGTATCGGCGGCCGAGGTGATCCTCACCGTGCTGCACGCCGGCGGCAAGTTCGACGACAACAGCTACAAGGTTTCCGGCGGCCTGCACGGCGTGGGCGTCTCGGTGGTCAACGCGTTGTCCGAGCACCTGTGGCTGGACGTGTGGCGCGACGGTTACCACCATCACCAGGAATACGCGCTGGGCGAGCCGGTGTTCCCGCTCAAGCAGCTGGAAGCCTCCGACAAGCGCGGCACGCGACTGCGCTTCAAGCCGTCCGCCGCGATCTTCACCGACATCGAATTCCACTACGACATCCTCGCACGCCGCCTGCGCGAGCTGTCGTTCCTGAATTCCGGCGTCAAGATCACGCTCATCGACGAGCGCGGCGAAGGCAAGCGCGACGTCTTCCAGTACGCCGGCGGCATCCGCTCCTTCGTCGAGCACCTGGCGCAGCTGAAGAATCCGCTGCACCCGAACGTCATCTCCGTATCGGGCGAACAGAACGGCATCACGGTGGACGTCGCCCTGCAGTGGACCGACGCCTATCAGGAAACGATGTTCTGCTTCACCAACAACATCCCGCAGAAGGACGGCGGCACGCACCTGGCCGGCTTCCGCGCCGCGCTGACGCGCACGATGTCGAACTACATCGAGCAGAACGGCATCGCCAAGCAGGCCAAGATCAGCCTCTCCGGCGACGACATGCGCGAAGGCATGATCGCGGTGCTGTCGGTGAAGGTGCCCGATCCGAGCTTCTCGTCGCAGACCAAGGAAAAGCTGGTCAGCTCCGACGTGAAGCCGGTGGTGGAGGCCACCTTCGGTGCGCGCCTTGAAGAGTTCCTGCAGGAGCATCCGCAGGAAGCCCGTGCGATCTGCGAGAAGGTCGTCGACGCCGCACGCGCGCGCGAAGCCGCACGCAAGGCGCGCGATCTCACGCGCCGGAAGGGTGCGCTCGACATCGCCGGCCTGCCCGGCAAGCTCGCGGACTGCCAGGAAAAGGATCCGGCGCTGTCGGAACTGTTCATCGTCGAGGGTGACTCCGCAGGCGGTTCCGCCAAGCAGGGTCGCAACCGCAAGACGCAGGCGATCCTTCCGCTCAAGGGCAAGATCCTCAACGTCGAACGCGCGCGTTTCGATCGCATGCTCGGCAGCGCCGAAGTGGGCACGCTCATCACCGCGCTGGGCACCGGCATCGGCAAGGACGAGTACAACCCCGACAAGCTGCGCTATCACCGCATCATCCTGATGACCGACGCGGACGTCGACGGAAGCCACATCCGCACGCTGCTGCTGACCTTCTTCTACCGGCAGATGCCGGAGTTGATCGAACGCGGCCACGTCTACATCGGCCTGCCGCCGCTGTACAAGATCAAGCAGGGCAAGAACGAGCTGTACCTCAAGGACGATGCCGCGCTCGACGCCTACCTGGCGAACAACGCGGTGGAAGGCGCGTCGCTGGTGCCGGCCACGGGCGAGCCTGCGATCGAAGGCGCGTCGCTGGAGAAGCTGCTGCTGGCCTACGCCGGCGCACGCGAGGCCATCGGCCGCAACGCGCATCGCTACGATCCCAGCGTCATCGAGGCGCTGATCGATTCGATCCCGCTCGACGCCGCCGCGCTGGCCGACCACGCCGCGCTGCGCCGCGAATTCGACGCGCTCGAAGCGCGCCTCAACCGCGGCGGCCTGGGCAAGCCGCGCTACAAGCTCGAACTGCACGAAGGTGCCGGCCAGCCCGCGCTGCTGGTCAAGCGACTGCACATGGGCGAGGAACTCACCCAGGTGCTGCCGCTGTCGATCTTCGAAGCCGGCGAACTGCGCGCCGTGCGTGAAGCCGCCGCGCAGCTGCACGGGCTGATCCGCGAAGGCGCGCAGATCCTGCGCGGCAATCGCGCGCAGCCGATCGAAAGCTTCGCGCAGGCGCAGACCTGGTTGCTGGAAGAGGCCAAGAAGGGCCGCCAGATCCAGCGCTTCAAGGGCCTGGGCGAAATGAACCCCGAGCAGCTGTGGGACACCACGGTGAACCCGGAGACGCGCCGCCTGCTGCAGGTGCGCATCGAGGACGCGGTCGCCGCCGACCAGATCTTCAGCACGCTGATGGGCGATGTCGTCGAACCGCGCCGCGAGTTCATCGAAGACAACGCCCTCAAGGTCGCCAACCTCGACGTCTGATGCGTTCTGCACACCCCTTCCGGGACCCTTGTCCCGGAAGCGGCGCGCGCCCGTGTTCAGATCATTGACGAAGTGTTAATCCGGCTGGCGATACAACCGAACACCAGTTCAGGGCAGCCAAACCAGGGTGAACCGATGAAACGCGCTTTGCTCGGCCTCGCGGTCGCGACCCTGGTGGTCGCCTGCGCCACCACTACCTCGCCGACCGGCCGCACGCAGTACGTCGGTGCGGTCTCGCAGGAGCAGCTCAACCAGCTGGGCGCGCAGGCGTTCGCCGAGGCCAAGGCGAAGGAGAAGATGAGCACCGATGCGCGCCAGAACACCTACGTGCGCTGCGTCGTCGACGCGATCACCCAGCAGCTTCCCGCCGGCTGGCAGAGCCAATGGGAAATCGCGGTCTTCCAGGACGATTCCCCGAACGCCTTCGCCCTGCCCGGCGGCAAGATCGGCGTGAACACCGGCATCTTCACGGTCGCCAAGAACCAGGACCAGCTCGCGGCGGTGATCGCGCACGAGATCGGCCACGTCGTCTCGCGCCACCACGACGAGCGCATCACCAAGCAGCAGGGTACCTCCACCTTACTTGGCATCGGCAGCGCGATCGTCGGTGGCGCCTACGGCTCCGGTGCCGGAAATGCCGCCAGCCAGCTCGGCGGTGCGGCCGCGCAGACCTTCTACCTGCTGCCGAACTCCCGCGTGCAGGAAACCGAAGCCGATGTCGTCGGCCAGCAGCTCGCCGCCAAGGCCGGCTTCGACCCGCGCCAGGCGGTCAACCTGTGGCAGAACATGATCGCCGCCGGCGGCAGTCGCCCGCCGCAGTGGCTTTCGACGCACCCGGACCCGCAGTCCCGGATCAGTGAACTCAGCGCCCGTGCGGGCAGTCTCATGCCCGTGTTCGAACAGGCAAGAGCGGCCGGCCATACGCCGAAGTGCGGTTCGTAAGACTGCAAATCCGGCACATAACCCCGTATCACAGCGCCGCGCGTTTCTGTTAGCGTGACGCCCCCCTGGCCCCGTGCCATCGTCCCGCCCGCCAATGCGTGCGGCAGCAGATCTGAGGTGTTCAATGAGCAAGTCCTCCCTCCGCAACCGCAGCATCCTCACCGCGGCCATTGGCGCGGTCCTGGTGTTCGGTGCGGTCAGCCAGGTGAATGCCCAGGCCTCGCAGCGTGCCGAGGAGCGCCGCGCGCGCGCCGCGGAAGGCAAGCAGAAAGCCACCAAGCCGGCCGATGAATACCCCAACGCCACCCGCCAGGCCGAAGCCAAGGCCTCGTCGAAGGGCGGCCCGAAGCTGCAGAAGATGATGAGCCTGTACGACGACGACAAGGGCCCGCAGGCCCGCGCCGCCGCCGACGAGATCATCGCCACCGAGACCTTCAACGCCTACGACCGCGCGTTCGCCGCGCAGATGGCCGCGCAGATCACGTACGACGCCGACGACACCGCCGCCGCCAAGGAATACCTGCGCAAGGCGATCGAGCTCAACGGCCTGGACAACAACGGCCATTACGGCGCGATGTACATGCTCGCCCAGCTGCAGCTGCAGGATGAGCAGTACGCCGAGTCGCTGAAGACGCTGGACACCTTCTTCGCCGAAACCAAGAGCACCAAGCCGGAGCAGCTGGTGGTGAAGGGCAACGCCCTGTACCGCATGGAGCGCTACCCGGAAGCTGCCGCGGTCCTGAAGCAGGCCATCGACTCGAGCCCGAATCCGAAGCCGGAATGGCAACAGTTGCTGATGGCGACCTACGCCGAGTCCGGCAACGCCGGTGAGGCGGCCAAGATGGCCGAGGCCGTCGCCGCCAAGAACCCGAACGACAAGCGCGCCCAGCTGAACCTGGCCGCCGTCTACCAGCAGGCCGACCAGTACGACAAGTCGGCCGCCGTGCTCGAAAAGCTGCGTGCTTCCGGCCAGCTGACCGAGGACAAGGAATACCGCCAGCTCTACGCCACGTACCTGAACATGGACGGCAAGGAGAAGGAGGCCATCTCGGTCATCAACGACGGTATCCAGAAGGGCGTCCTGAAGCCGGATTACCAGACCTACCTCGCACAGGCGCAGGCGTACTATTTCTCCGATCAGCCGTCCCAGGCGATCGATGCTTACAAGAAGGCGGCTCCGCTCGCCCCGGATGGCGAGGCCTATCTCAACCTGGCCCGCGTCCTGTGGCAGGAAGACCGCATTCCCGAGGCCAAGGAAGCCGCCAAGCAGGCCGTCGCAAAGGGCGTCAAGAAGCCCGACGACGCCAAGAAGATTCTCGCGCTGCCGGGGAAGTAATTCGGCAAAGCGAATCTACTGATTTGCGTGATTACACGGACGCGAATTGGTATATGCTAGGAGGTTCCCGCGACTCGACTTGGGTCACGGGAATCGTATCTGACGGCCCGAGGCGCCCTGGCGTCCGGAATTACCTCCCGAGCTACGGCGCATGACGCAAGACCTAGAACTTCACGCTAGAACCGACGACGACCGCGAGGGTTTGAACTGGGCACGTATTGCCGGTATCACCATTGCGATCGCCTTCCACGTCGCGGCCCTGCTCCTCCTGCTTGCTCCGATGGCCCCTCCGGCCCAGCAGCAGAAGGAAGAGGAGGTCACGTTCGTAAACCTCATCAAGCCGCCGCCGCCGCCTCCGCCGCCGCCGCCGCCGCCGCCGGAACCGCCGAAGGAGCTGAAGCCGCCGCCGAAGCTCACTCCGCCGCAGCCGACGCCGTTGCCGCCGCCGCCGGAAGAGCCGCCGATCGTCGTTGACGATCCGAGCCCGGTCGACGTCCAGGCCCCGCCGCCGAGCCCGCCGTCGCCGCCCGCACCGGCCACGACGATCGGTTCGAGCGTCGACCCCTCGTCCAAGCGACTCAACCCGCCCAAGTACCCGCCGACGGAAGCCCGTCAGGGCGTGGGTGGTGAGGTGGTGCTGGTCATCACGATCGACGGCCAGGGCAACGTGCTCGACGTCGCGGTCGAGAAGTCGAGCCGCAACCGCAACCTCGACCGCGCTGCGATGGACGCTGCCCGGAAGTGGAAGTTCAACCCGGAAATGCAGAACGGCGTTGGTGTACAGAGCCGTGTCCGCGTCCCGGTCAGTTTCGTCCCGCCGACCTGATCGGGGTCACGGGATCAGTTAGCGTCAACCCGTAACACACTCCTTTTCCACGACATTTCAAAGGTAAGCGTCATGCTGCAGGAAACCACCACCGCTGCGACTGCTGGAGGCTCCAACGCCCAGGCACTTCAGCAGATGAGCTTCGCGCATCTGTTGCAGAACTTCGACTTCGTCGGCTGGGTCGTCTTCATCACTCTGGCGATCATGTCGATCCTGTCGATCTACTGGATCGTCGTGAACTTCGTGAAGAACCTGCGCCTGCGCGCCAGTTCGGATCGCGTCGTCTCCACGTTCTGGGAAACCCCGAACGCGCAGGACGCCATCCGTTTCATGGAAGAGCAGGGCCGTTTCGAGCCGTTCTCGAAGATCGCCCTCGACGCCGCCCAGGCGGCTGCCCACCACCAGCGCCACGAAGGTTCGCGCCTGGTTGAGTCGCTGAACCGTTCCGAGTTCGTCGACCGCGCCCTGCGCCAGGGCGTGACCCGCGAGAGCTCGAAGCTGGAAGCCGGCCTGACCGTGCTCGCCACCGTCGGTTCGACCGCTCCGTTCGTCGGTCTGCTCGGCACCGTGTGGGGCATCTACCACGCCCTGATCCGCATCTCGGCAACCGGCCAGGCTTCGATCGACGCCGTGGCAGGCCCGGTGGGTGAAGCGCTGATCATGACCGCGATCGGTCTGTTCGTCGCAATCCCGGCGGTGCTGGCGTACAACTTCTTCACCCGCCTCAACCGCGTCACCAACAACAAGTTCGATACGTTCGCGCACGATCTGCACGACTTCTTCGCCACCGGCTCGCGCGTCGGCGAAGTGGGCGCGAAGCGCTAAGAACGCGTTGTAACAACGACACCCTCTTGCAGCAGGTTGGAGTTTCGTAATGGCCTTCAGTACTGGCGATAGCGGCGGCCCGATGGCCGAGATCAACGTCACGCCCCTCGTGGACGTGATGCTGGTTCTGCTCATCATCTTCATGATCACCGCGCCCCTGATGTCGCATAAGGTCCAGGTCGATCTTCCCGAAGCGAATCTGGACAAGCGTGACAACACGGCTCCGCCGACCCCGCCGATCAGCATCACGGTGGAAGACAACGGAAACCTGTATTGGAACGACGAGCCGGTGACCAAGGATCTGCTCGAGAGCCGTCTGTCGATCGAGGCTCAGAAGACCCCGCAGCCGGCGATCAACGTCCGCGGCGATAAGACGACCAAGTACCGCATCGTCAACGAAGTGGTGCAGATTGCGCAGGCCCAGGGCATGCGCAAGGTCGGCTTCATGGCGCTCAAAGAACCTCGCTGATCCGGAGATCCAGATATGGCATTTGCTTCGAAATCCGGCGGCGGTCCGATGGCGGACATGAACGTCACGCCCCTGGTGGACGTGATGTTGGTTCTGCTGATCATCTTCATGGTGACGGCGCCTCCGCTGACGTACCCGATCGACGTCAACCTGCCGCAGAAGTCGTTGAACCCGCCGCCGCAAACGCGTGAGCCGCCGCCGCCGATCAGGCTGCGTATCGACGCGTCCGGTCAGGTGTTCTGGAACGACGCACCGCAGCCCATCAGCGCGATCCAGGACATGATGAGGGCGGAGGTCCAGCGCGACCCGAGCAATCAGCCCATGCTCGAGATCGACACCAGCCCGGACGCCGATTACGGCATCCTGGCCAAGGTGCTGGCGCATGCGAAGAACGCCAATATGGAAAAGATTGGCTTCGTTCAGAACTAAGTGATACTTACCTGTCGTGAAAACGCCGCCTCCGGGCGGCGTTTTCTTTTGGGGCGCCCGACGCCGGCATCCGAAGGCGCCGCCCTACGACCTTGGTGTGACTTGCGGCCGCCGCCCGGTCGGGTTTAGCGTGGAACCGGGCATGGGGCCCCTGGAGGTGCGCGATGGCTGCTTCCGTTTTCCGCGATTCCCCGTCTTCGTCCCGTAGCGGCCACACCGAGGTCGCCCAGATGAACATCACTCCGCTGGTCGACGTGATGCTGGTTCTGTTGGTGATCTTCATGGTGTCCACGCCGATCGTGGCCAGCAAGATCGACCTGCGATTGTCGCAATCCACCAACAAGACCAACCCCTTGCCGCCGCCCGAACGCGTCGCGTTGCGCGTCGATGGCAACAACCAGTACCACCTCGATGGCGTCGCACTGGACAAGGCGGCGTTGCCGCAGGCGTTGCGCGATCTGATGCAATCCGATCCGCGCACCGTCGTGCAGATCACCGCCAACTCGGATGCGGATTACCAGGACTTCGCCTGGGCGCTCGCCGAGGCGCAGCACAACGGCGTGCGCGATATCGCCTGGGAATAAGCGAATCCGGCGCCCGCCCTTCGAGGCGGGCGCCCGGTCATCGCGTCGCTTCCAGAATCGCCAGATACCCGCGAACCGTCGCGTCGAAGCCGTCGTACAGCGCTTCGCCGACGAGCGCATGGCCGATGGAAACTTCAAGCACGCCCGGCACGGCCCGCAGGAATGCGCCAAGATTCTCCTGACTGAGGTCGTGCCCGGCGTTGACGCCCAGACCCGCATCCTGCGCGCGCCGCGCCGCAAGCGCGAAGTGCGCCGCCATCGCATCGCCCTGCCCTTGCACGAAGGCGTCCGCCCACGGGCCGGTGTACAGCTCCACGCGATCGGCGCCGACATCGGCCGCATGCGCGATACCGTCGCGGCCACTTGCCGTATGCGCGTCGGCGAACAGGCTCACGCGACAACCGATGCCTTTCAACGCATCGACATGCGGACGAAGCGAACCGGCATCGCGAACGAAATCGAAGCCATGGTCCGACGTGAGCTGCGCATCGCTGTCGGGAACCAGCGTCGCCTGCGCCGGACGCACCGCGTCGCACAGCGCGAAAAACCCCGGATATCCCGCACGCGGCGGCGCGAACGGATTGCCTTCCAGGTTGAACTCGACGCCGCGTTCGCGCGTGAGCTCGGCCAGCGCGTACACATCGTCGGCGCGGATGTGTCGCGCATCGGGCCGCGGATGCACGGTGATGCCATGCGCGCCTGCGTCCAGGCACGCACGCGCGGCACGCACGACGTCGGGTTCGGAACCGCCGCGCGAGTTGCGCAGCACCGCGATCTTGTTGACGTTGACGCTCAGTACGGTCATCGCGCGACGCCCTTCGTGGACGTCGCCCTGCTGCACGTGTCGATCACTTGCACGACTCTGGATTCTGGTGGTAGATGACCGGCTCCCAGTAGGTGCCGTCGAGGATGCTGCCGCCGCGCGACGTCACCAGCCGCGCGCCCAGAAGATAGGTGGTGTTGGGCTGCACGTCGACCGTCAGTTCCTTGTACGGATCCGGTCGCATGTCGCGCTGCCGGCGCTGGACCGCGTTGAACTGCTCCGGGTCGATCAGCTCGGCGACTTCCAGTACATGCCGGCCGGGCGGCACGCGGAAGGTTTTCGAGTTCGAAGGGCCGGCGAACTCGCCGTCGATCTTCATCAGCCGGGCGCGATACACCTGGTCGCCGCGCGGCGCGACATCGAAGATGCTGATGCGACCGCAGCCCGAAGCAGCGGCCGTTGCCGCGCTGGCGGAAGACTCGACGGCGGCCTGCGGCCCGGCGAAGCACGCGCCCGCGAACAGGGCCAGTGACAGAAGCGGAAGACCGAACGCGTTCATGGCGATCTCCTCGTAGCCGGCGCATTCGTGCCGGACGCGGAATGTTCCGGCGCGACCGGCGCGACGTTCGACGCGAAGCCGTTCAAAAAAGCAGCGACGCCCGGCGCGCCGATACTAGCGCAGTAGGCGTGAGCGGCCTTGTGCGATCAGACGCCCGGCTGGGTGGGCGGCGGCGTACCCGCGGCGGCGCGGCGGGCCTCGGCCTGCTCGCGCAGGCGGCGAAGTTCGGCCGGATCGAGGATCAACGAGGAATCCCGCGTCTGGCTGTCCACGCGTGCGGCGAGCAGCTTCAACACCCATGCCAGTCCGAACCCCAGCGCGGCCAGCAGGGCGACCATCAGCACCGCCACCGACGTCGTCTTGAACGCCACCGCCAGCGCGGCGAATGCGAGCAGGAGATACAGCCAGTGCATGGGAAGCTCCGTGGATTTGGGGGACGACTGCGCCGGCAGTGTAGCGCGCGTCCCGGACCCGGACAGCCCGGTCGCCGGCCGCGCCGCACCGCCCGTCAGCGAAGCGCTGCGCCCGTCACAGCAGCGGCGAGACCAGCCGCGCGAGGCCCTCAGGCAGCCGCGTTCGCCACAACGGTTGCGGGCGGTCGGCGCGCACGCGCGGCGCGAGGTTGCACTCGCCCTGGATCAGCGACTCCAGCTCGGCGGCCAGCCCTTTGTCGCGGAACAGCACGGACACCTCGAAGTTCAGCCGGAAGCTGCGGTGGTCGAAGTTCGCGCTGCCGACGATCGCCAGATCGTCGTCGCACAGCAGCGCCTTGCTGTGCAGCATGCGCGGGCCGTATTCGTGCACCTTCACGCCGGCTTCGAGCAACTCATCGAAATAGGAGCGCGCCGCGAGCGTGACCAGCCGGCTGTCGCAGACCTTCGGCACCAGCAGGCGCACGTCCAGGCCGCCCAGCGCGGCCGACGTCAGCGCCATCCGCGCCGCCTCGCCCGGCACGAAATAGGGCGTTACCAGCCACACGCGCCGCTGCGCGGAATGGATGGCGGCGACATGCACGCGATGGATCGCTTCCCACGAGGAATCCGGCCCCGACACCAACACCTGCGCAGAAATCGTCCCCCGTTGCGGCGCCGGATGGTGCACGCGCAGCGGCGGCTGCCCGGTCGCGTAGGCCCAGTCCTCGATGAAGACCAGTTGCAGCTCGCGCACGACGTCGCCTTCCAGTCGCAGGTGCAGGTCGCGATACGCGTCGTTGCGCAGGCGTTCGTCTTCGGCATCGGTGATGTTGATGCCGCCGGTGAAGCCGATCTCGCCGTCGATCACGACGATCTTGCGGTGCGTGCGAAGGTTCAGCCAGGGCCGCTTCCAGAACCATTGCAGCTTCATCGGATGGAACCACGCGACCTCCGCACCGGCTTCGACCAGCGGCCGCAGGAACTTGCGCTTGGTCCTGCCCGAACCCACCGCATCCAGCAGCAAACGTACCTGCACGCCGGCCCGGGCGCGTTCGATGAGCGCGTCGCGCAGCGCGGTGCCCGTGCGGTCGGGCAGGTAGATGTAGTACTCCAGATGGATGTGGTCGCGCGCGTTGGCGATCGCCTCCAGCAGCGCGGTGTACTTCGCCGAACCATCGACCAGCAGATCCGCGCACGTGGCGGTGATCGGCGGCAGTCCGGTGGTCGACTGCGCGAGACGGGCCAGTTCGATCGCGTCCGGCGTCGGGATCAACCCTTCGGGCGGCGGCGGCAGCGACGCGCGGGCGCGCACGCGGCGCAGGCGCTGGCGGCGGATGCGCTGCGGGCCGAAAAAGAAGTAGATGACGAAGCCCACGTACGGCAGCGCCGCCAGGCTGATCAGCCAGCTCAGCGTCGCCACCGGCTCGCGCTTCTGCAGCACGATCCACAGGCCCAGCCAGACCACGTAGGTCAGCCAGCCGATGATGAGATACAGCCCCAGGTTGGGGATCGAGGCGAACGCGCTCCACGCGCTGTGCAGAAAGTCGGGCATGCCGGGCGGGTCTCCTCCGTTCAGCCTGCCGCGCATCGTGTCGGCGTCGTGTGGTCGCGCGCCCGTCTCAGAAGCTGCGACGGGCCGCGCGTAGGCTAAGGCCGATGGATGACGCCCGCAAAGCCCAGGCCCCGATCAAAGGTCGCGGTGCCGCCTCCCACGTCGATGGCCGATACGCGGTGACGGTCGCGCGCGGCGAGGACGACGGCTGGGGTTCGGTCTACGAAGACCTGTCCGACGCGCCCAGCCCGCAGACCCGCGTCACCGAGGAGCGCGCGCGCAGCATCGTCAGCCGCAACGACTCGCCCGACGTCGGCCACAGCGCCTCGGTCAATCCGTACCGGGGCTGCGAACACGGCTGCGTCTACTGCTTCGCCCGACCGTCGCACGCGTACCTTGATCTCTCGCCGGGCCTGGATTTCGAAACGCGCCTGTTCGCCAAGACCAACGCGGCCGAACTGCTGCAAACCGAACTGGCGCGCCCGTCCTACCAGTGCGTGCCGCTGGCGCTGGGCATCAATACCGATTCCTACCAGCCGATCGAGCGCCGTTATCGCGTCACGCGTTCGGTGATTGAAGTGCTCGGCGCCTGCTCGCATCCTTTCAGCATCATCACGAAGAACGCCGGCGTCGTGCGCGACATCGATCTCATCGCGCCGCTGGCCAAGCGCGGGCTCGCGAGCGTCGCCTTCTCGGTCACCTCGCTCGACAACCGCCTGTCCGCGCGCATGGAACCGCGTGCCTCGGCGCCGCACGCGCGACTCAAGGCGATCCGGACGCTGGTCGATGCCGGCATCCCGGTCGGCGTGATGGTCGCGCCGGTGATTCCGATGATCAACGACGCGGAGATCGAACACATCCTGGAAGCCTGCCGCGAACATGGCGCGACCTCCGCCGGCTACGTGCTGCTGCGCCTGCCGCACGAACTCAAGCAGGTGTGGCGCGAATGGCTGCAGCTGCACTACCCCGACCGGGCCGGGCACGTGATGAGCCTCATCCAGCAAATGCGCGGCGGCAAGGATTACGACAGCAACTTCGGCACGCGCATGCGCGGCGAAGGGCCGTTCGCGCAGCTGATCGCACAGCGTTTCCGCAAGGCGCACGCGAAGTTCGGCTTCGGTTCGATGCCCGCGCTGGACACCCGCCAGTTCGTCCCGCCGCGCAAGCCGTCACCGCAGGGCGACCTGTTCTAGGCCTCAGCCCGCAAACAGCGGCCCGCCGGGCCACAGCCAGCGCGACATCCACGCGCACCACGGCGATCGCCGGCTTTTCGGTTCGGCCGAACGTTCCACGGCCGGGCCGATGCATTCGGTGATGCCAGTCGCGGCCAGCCCGCCGGACATGACGGACATCACTGCGATGACGATCGCCGGCTCGCTCGCGAAACCCGAAAAAAGCCTCACGCGTCGCACGCTCGCAGCACCATGGCCAGCAAGGTGAGCATCGCCGTCACATCCATGTGCAGGCCCTCGCTGTTGAAGAGATACGGCGAGCGGGCCAGGATGATGCGGAACAGGATCCGTTGCATCTGCATGCCCATCGTGCGCGAGACGGCGCCAATGTCCTGCGGACACCCTGCACCGCACCGTCACGAAGCCCGCCGCTACACTACCCGCGCGACAGGACTAGCTTGAGCCACACCATCGATGAGCGATAACACCGGTCAGGACACGGGCATCGACCGTTTCCGTCTCGCGATGGACGCATCGGGCGTCGGCATGGCGGTGGTCGATCTCCAGGGCCGTTGGCTGGAAGTGAACCCCGCGTTCGAGCGCATCTTCGGCTACCAGGCCGCCGAGATTGTCGGTACTGCCGCTGCCGCGCTCACGCATCCCGACGACGTCGCGATGAGCCAGTCCTTCCTGCGCGGCCTCGTCGACGGCCAAATCCCCGCACTCGATGCACAGAAGCGCTACGTGCATCGCAACGGCGAGACGATCTGGGCGCACGTCAACGTATCGGTCGTGCGCGACGGCGCCGGCATGGCGTCCTACCTGCTGGTGCAAGTGCGCGACATCAGTGCGCAGCACGCAGCCGAGCTTGCGCTGAAGGCACGCGCCGAAGCCGAACACGCCGCGCGCTATGCCGCCAACCACCAGTTGCAACTGTTCGCCGATGCGGTGGCGCACGACCTGCGCGCACCGTTGCGCTCGATCGAAAGCTTTTCCGCATTGCTGGCCGATCGCGCATCCGATCGCCTGGACGAGACCGATCGCGATTACCTCGCCCGCATGCGCGCCGCCGCCTCGCGAATGAGCGGGTTGCTGAGCGCATTGAACGACCTGGCCTATGTAACGCGCACCGAACTCAAGCCGGTGGACGTGGACCTGAGCCTGCTCGCCGACTGGGTCGGCGCGGAACTGCAGGACGCCGAACCGCAGCGTCGCGCCGACATCCGCGTGCAGCCCAGCCTGCACGCCTGGGGCGACGAACGCCTGCTCAAGCTCATGCTCGCCCAGCTGATGGGCAATGCATGGAAGTTCTCGCGCGAACGCGAACCGATCCGCATCCGGGTCAGCGGCCGGCGCGAAGGCAGGATCGTGCAGCTCGAAATCCGTGACGAGGGCATCGGATTCGACATGCGTTATGCGCACAAGCTGTTCGAACCTTTCCAGCGATTGCACGGACCGGACCAGGGGGGTGGTCACGGTCTGGGCCTGGCTATCGTCCGGCGTATCGCCGAACGCCACCATGGCAGCGTCCGCGCCGATTCCAGTCCCGAATCCGGCGCCACGTTCACCCTCGAATTGCCAGCGCAAGCGCTGGTGGAGGAGAGTGCTGATGCATAAAGAAATCCTGCTGGTCGAGGACAACCCCGACGACGTCGAGCTCACCCGCATCGCCTTCGACGAGGCGAAGATCGCCAACCGCCTGGTGATCGTGAACGACGGCGCAGAAGCGCTCGACTACCTTTTCGCGCGCGGCAAGTACGCCGATCGGGATCCGGACGACCTGCCCTCGATCATGCTGCTCGACCTCAACCTGCCCAAGGTCGACGGCCGCGAAGTCCTGCAGGCCGTGCGTGCGAACGAAGCCACGCGCACGCTGCCCGTGGTCGTGTTGACCACCAGCGCCGAGCCGTTCGACGTCGAAGCCAGCTACGCGCTGGGCGTGAACAGCTACATCCAGAAGCCGGTGGACTTCGAACAGTTCGTATGGGCGGTGAAGCAGGTGGGGTTGTATTGGCTGGTGTTGAATCACCCGCGCACGGCGTAGGCGTACTGCATCGGTGATGCGAGTACCGCGGCCTCCGTTCCGCCGTAGCCCGGGTAAGGCCGTAGGCCGCACCCGGGGACGGTGCGATCGACCCACAAGCGAGCTGCAAGTCACCGTCGCTACGCGCTGCGGCGCGCTCATCGCTACCAAATGTGAATTGTCCTAGGGCGCGGTGCGCTCCGCTTACCCGGGCTACAGGGCCGGGCTACGAAGACATCAACCCGCCCCGAACAACCGCTCCGCCCGCTGGAACAGGATCCAGCTCGTCGCGATGAACTTGTCCCCGCCATGCGGCCGGTTTCCTCGATGCGTGTGCGTGAACGCCGCCGGTGCGATCAGCAGGCTGCCGGCACGCGGCGCGATCTTCCGGCGCTGGTAAAGAAACTCCGTCTCCCCCGCCTCGAATCCATCGTTGAGGTAGATCGTCCACAGCAGGTGGCGATGCAGCGTCTCGGCATGCGGATCGCGCGGATACAGCTCGCAATGCCAATAGGGATATCCGCCGCGATCGGCCGTATAGCGCTGCAGGTTGATCGCACCCGGGCGCAGCACGGTCTGCACGACCGGCGTCAGCGATGCATCGTCCATCGCGGCGAGACGCTCGGCGGTGAGGCGATGGCGCGCATCGCCCTCGCCCGGAACCTCCAGCATCAACGGCGCGATCAGCGTGTGCGGATAACGCCGCAGGTACGCGATCAGCCCCTTGAACACCGCCGCGTTGAGCATCGCCTCGGCATCGCGCCACGCGTCGCGTCCGGTGATGGTCAGGTCGCGACTGTCCTTCAGCTCCGGCAGCACGCCGCCGCCGATGCGACCCGGCACGGCTTCGCCGCTTGCCGAGAAACGTTCGACCAGCCGCGCGCACTGCTCGCGATCGAGCGCGTCGTCGAAGACTTCGATGAAGTCGGCCGGATCGTGTTCGCCACTACTCGGGTTGTGCATGGCGCGAGCGGGAAGCCGGGATGCCGCATCCTCGCACGGCACGCGCGCGATGCAAACGCGTCGATGTCACATCATGCGATGTGGATCGTACTGGGCGCTTCGGGCTCGTGTGCGCGCAGGCCGTGGCGCTGCATCAGCCGGTACAACGTCACGCGCGAAACGCCCAGCTCGCGCGCCACATCGACCAGCCGCCCGCGATTGCGATGCAGCGAGCGCTCGATCGCCGCACGCGTGGCGGCATCGCGCACCTCGTCGAGCGTCGGCGGTGGCGTGGTCAGCGAGCTTTCGATATGCAGGTCGGCGGCGGTGATCAGTCGACCCTCGGCCATCACTACGGCCTGGCGGACGCGATTGATGAGTTCGCGCACGTTGCCCGGCCACGCATGGCTGTGCAGCGCCTGTCGCGCGCAGGGCGCGAAACCTTTCAGCGTGCGATGGCCTTCCTGCGAATAGCGCTGCAAGGCGTACTCGGCGAGCTTGTCGATATCGCTCCCGCGCTCGCGCAGCGGCGGCTGCTGCAGGCGAAGCACGCACAGGCGGTGATAGAGATCGGCGCGGAAACGACCATCGGCGACGGCGCGATCCAGATCGTGGTGCGTTGCCGAAATGATGCGCACGTCCACCGGAATCTGTTCGTGTCCGCCGAGCCGTTCGATACTGCCCTGCTGCAGGAAGCGCAGCAGCGAGGCCTGGCTTTCCAGCGGCAGGTCGCCGATCTCGTCGAGGAACAACGTGCCGCCATTGGCCATTTCGATGCGGCCGAGCTTGCGTTGCTGCGCACCGGTGAAGGCGCCGCGCTCGTAGCCGAACAGCTCGGACTGGATCAGGCTGTGCGGGATCGCGCCGCAATTGATCGCCACGAACGGATGCGCATGACGGCGCGAATGACGATGCACCGCCATCGCGGCCAGTTCCTTGCCCGTTCCGGTTTCGCCGGCGATGAACACAGGCGCTTCGGTCAGCGCGGCCTTGCGCAGCGTGCGGCAAAGCGTCCGCATCGCGGGGCTCTCGCCGATCATGCCGTCGAAGCCGGCTTCGCTGGTCGCATCGCCGCGCTCGCATGCCAGGCTCGCCATCCCGTGCGCGTGGCCGATCACCGTGTTGAGCACCGATTCCGGGCACGGCAGCGTGAGGTAGTCGTAGCAGTAGTCGCGGATGAGATCGCGCACCGGCGACTCGTCGAGCTGGCGCGCGTCGATGCCCGCGACCCAGCCGACGTTGCCGGCCGAAAGCGCGCTGCCGAACTCGGCGAGGTCCTGTTGCGTGAACCCTTCGCGCAGATCGAGGAGCGCCGCATGCGGCTTGCGCGAATCGCCGTTGAGGATGCGCAACACGCTGCGCGCATCCGGCGCGCGGCGCAGGTTCCAGCCCAGCTGCTGAAGGCCACCCAGCGCAAGCACGCGTCCGGCGCCGCCACGGGTCACGTAGATCAGTTCGCGGCCATCCGACTGCGCCGCTTCGGAGTCCTGCATTCCGTCCATCGGCATGTCATTCCTGACGTAGTCCGAGGCAGTCGATCCTGCCACTGCGGGAAGTTACGCAGTGTATTCAACGGACCGTTCGACGATGAGCGGTCAGAAACGACGCGTTGCACGCTGAATGCGGATCACGGCACGCGACATGAAACGGGCCAACACGATTCATGTTCGTGAGTGGCAACGTATCCACACGTCGCCACTCATTAAAACGAATGCAGGGTCCTTACGCGGACGCGTCGTGCTCGGCGTGATAGCGCACCGCCGCTTCGACCTCGAGTTTCGAACCGAGGAACACCGGCACGCGCTGGTGCAGTCCGGTCGGCTGCACCTCGAGCATGCGCTGGCGACCGGTGCTCGCCGCGCCGCCGGCCTGTTCGACCAGCATCGACATCGGGTTTGCTTCGTACATCAGGCGAAGCTTGCCGCCCTTCGCCGCGCACTTGCTGTCCAGCGGATAGCTGAAGATGCCGCCGCGCGTGAGGATGCGATGCACATCGGCAACCATCGAGGCCACCCAGCGCATGTTGAAGTCCTTTCCGCGCGGGCCTTCCTTGCCGGCGAGCAGGTCGCCGACATAGCGCTGCATCGGCGCTTCCCAGAAGCGCTGGTTCGACATGTTCACCGCGAACTCCTTCGTTTCCTCCGGAATGCGCATGCCGCGCGTGGTCATCACGAAACTGCCGATCTCGCGATCCAGCGTGAACGAATGCGTGCCGTTGCCGACGGTGATCACCAGCATCGTGCTCGGCCCGTACGTGCAGTAACCGGCGCAGACCTGCGCGGTGCCGGGCTGCAGGAAGTCCTCGTCCTTCGCGTGCGTCACGCCGTCGGGCGCACGCAGCACGGAGAAGATCGTGCCCACGGAAATGTTCACGTCGATGTTCGAGCTGCCATCGAGGGGATCGAACAGCAGCAGATAGTTGCCGCGCGGGTATACGTCGGGAATCGGCTGCGAGGTGTCCATTTCCTCCGATGCGAGACCGGCGAGATGGCCGCCCCACGCGTTGGCTTCCAGCAGGATCTCGTTGGACAGCACGTCCAGCTTCTTCTGCGCCTCGCCCTGGACGTTGATCGATGCCTCATCGCCCGTGCCTGCGTCGCCCAGCACGCCACCGAGTGCGCCCTTGCCGACCGCGATGGAGATCGTCTTGCATGCGCGCGCCACCACTTCGATCAGCAGGCGCAGGTCGGCGTTGATGCGGCCGGCGCGTTGCTCCTCGATGAGGTAGCGGGTGAGGGAAATCGACTGCGAATGGTTCGTCATGGCGGCGCCGTGCGGAAAACGGACCGCCATTGTCGCCGATGACTACGGCGAGGGCAGCCACCACGCGCGTTCGGCCGGCGGGTGGTACAGGTTCACCGCCTCGCCGAAACCTGGCGTTGTTAGCGCTACACCTCGCTCAGCCGCGATCTGCGAGACGCGCGTAAACGGTTCCTGCCAGCCGTGGAGCGCGAGGTCGAAGGTGCCGTTATGCACCGGCATCAGCCACAGCCCGCGCAGGTCCAGGTGCGCCTGCACGGTTTCTTCCGGCTGCATGTGCACGCCGCTCCACATGCGGTCGTAGGCGCCGCACTCGACCATGGTCAGGTCGAACGGGCCCAGGCGATCGCCGATGGCCTTGAAGCCATCGAAATAGCCGCTGTCGCCGCTGAAGAACACGCGCAGCCCGTCGGCCTCGATCACGAACGAGGCCCACAGCGTCGGGTTCTTCTCGAACATGCCGCGCCCGGAGAAATGCTGCGCGGGCGTCGCGACCAGGCGCACGCCGCCGATGCGCGTCTCCTGCCACCAGTCCAGCTGCTGGATCTTCGCGGCGTCCACGCCCCATTCCACCAGCAGGTCGCCCACACCCAGCGGCGTGACGAAGTGACGCGTCTTCGCGGCCAGCGCCAGCACCGCCGTGCGATCGAGATGGTCGTAATGATCGTGCGACAGGATCACGCCCTCGATCGGCGGCAGCTGCTCCAGCGAAATCGGTGGCGCGTGGAAGCGCTTCGGTCCGGCCCATTGCACGGGCGAGGCGCGTTCGGAAAACACCGGGTCGGTCAGCCAGAAGCCGTTGTCGAGCTTGAGCAGCATCGTCGAATGCCCCAGCCGGAACAGCGAGCCGTCCGGCGCGGCGAGCAGCTGCGCACGCGTGATCGGCGTCACCGGCACGGGCACGTCGGGGCGCGCGTCGGCGGACTTGTCGAACATGAACCGCCACGCCATGCGCAGCATCTGCGGCAATCCGGCCTGCTTCGGCCTGACGGGGTTACGGAAGCCGCCGTCGCGGAACTGCGGCGAGTTCGCGTACGGCGAGGCATTGGCGGGAGTGGCGGTGAGCGAGGCGGTATTCATCAAGGGCAGGCTCGGCAGTGGGGTGCGGCGTGCATGGAAAGATCAGACAGGGCGCGGCGCCAGGAGTTCAAGCCAGCGCGCTTTACGCCAGCGCGACGACATGGCGAACCCCGTCGTGATGGGCGTCGACGGCATCGAACCGCGCCATCGCGCGCTCGTCGTGCCAGTGCAGCTGAACGCAACCCAGCCGCAGCGCCATCGCGCGCACCTCGTCGAACAACGCCGCTTCAGCCGACGTAGCCCATTCGTCATGCGTATGCAGCGTGTCCAGTTGCAGGCAGTAGCCGCGTGCGCGCAGCGAGAAGCCGACCGTCGCCACCGCATGGCCGACCGGCTCGTCGCCGACGAAGGCTAGCCACGCCCAGGCGCGCACCGGCGCCTCGAACAGGGCCTCGTGGAATTCGAGCAGGTCGGTCCATGCGGCGTGGTTCGCGTCGGATTCGCGCGCCAGGCGCAGCAGCGTCGGCGCATCGTGGGGGAGCACCGGCCGCACCGTCACGGGCGAAACCACCGGCGCGGGTACGCGGAAAAGCAGGGACGTCGCTGTCATGGGATCACCGGGGGAGGGCCGACCGCGCCGCGCTACGATGCCGGGCACGGCGCATGGGAAGTACAGCCTGCGCGCCGCCCTTTAAGAAGTTTTTAAACCCGGCCGACGACACTGCCCGCCGCTGCACGACACGGATACGAGATGAACCTGCTGCTGGTGGAAGACGACACGATGCTCGCCGAGGCCCTGTGCGCCGGCCTGCGCGCGCACGGCTTCCGTGTCGATACGGCCGGCGATGCCGCCCTCGCGCGCACCGCGCTGGTCGAACACGATTTCGATGCGGTGCTGCTCGACCTCGGCCTTCCCGGCAGTTCCGGCCTCAGCGTGCTGTCGTACCTGCGCGGCCGCTACGACGCCACGCCGGTCATCATCCTCACCGCGCGCGACAAGCTGAGCGACCGCATCGCCGGGCTGGATGCGGGCGCCGACGACTACATCGTGAAGCCCTTCCAGCCCGATGAACTCTTCGCGCGCCTTCGCGCCGTGATGCGCCGCACGCAGGGTCGCGTGTCGCCGGTGCTCAGTTGCAACGGTGTCGTGCTCGACCCCGCGCGACGCGAAGTCACGCGCGACGGCGCGGCAGTGCCGTTGAGCGCGCACGAGTTCCGCACGCTGTTGCTGCTGATGGAACGCCAGGGCCGCGTGGTCACGCGCGAACAGCTGGAAGAAGCGGTGTACGGAAGTTCCGGCACGATCGAAAGCAACACCATCGCGGTATACGTGCATCAGTTGCGGCGCAAGCTGGGCGAGCAGCTGATCGTCACCGTGCATGGTCAGGGCTATCGGATCAGCAACGGCGGAGCTGCCGCATGAAGACGCGTTCGTTGCGCTGGCGCCTCACCTGGGTATCGGTGAAGTGCGTCCTGGTCGCATGGCTGGTGTGGCTGGGGTGCCAGGCGTGGCAGCTGTCGCGCGCGCATTACGGTTTCTGGGACGAGTCGCAGCGCGAAGTCGCCGCGCAGATTCTCGAATCCATGCCGGACGGGCTTGAAAGCCTGCCGCCGCGCGAACGCCCCGCGGTGCCGGCCGGTCATCGCGACCACAAGATGAGCTGGCAGGTGTGGGCGAGCGGGCGCAACGTCGTGTACTCGATCGCGGCGCCCGGCGAACCGCTCAAGCCCGATTTCCGCGACGGCTTCGCACGTCGCAGCATCGCCGGCCAGGTCTGGCACGTGTACAGCCTCTCGGATCCGCGACGCGGCCTGATCGTGCAGGTCGGGCGTTCGAAGGAAATGATCGCGAACGAAATCGCACGCTGGGTCGGCCTCAGCCTGCTCGCCGCCGGCCTGATCTTCGTGTTGTTCGTGCTGACGGTGTGGACCGTCATCGGCCGTTCGTTGCGGCCCGTCGCCGCGCTGCGCGACACGCTGCGCACACGCCCGCCACTGGATCTCACGCCGTTGCAGGCGCCGGGGCTTCCCACCGAATTCAGTCCGCTGGTCGACGCATTCAACGACCAGCTCACGCGCGTGGACACGGCGGTGCAGAACGAGCGTCGCTTCATCGCCGATGCCGCGCACGAGCTGCGCACGCCGCTGGCCGTACTCAGCGCGCATGCCGACCTCGCGCGTCGTGCCGCAACCGAAGAGGAACGCGACACCGCTTTGCGCCGTCTCAGCGCGGGTGTCGCGCGTGCGGCGCGGTTGTCGGAACAGCTGCTCGATCTCGCGCGTCTCGATGCGCAGACCGCCGCGCCAACGCTGGTGCCGCTGGATCTCGCCCCGCTGCTGGTGCTGGTCGTGCGCGATTTCGAAACGCTGGCGCGCGAACGCCAGCAGCGCATCCTGTTGCGCACCGAGGACGGCCGCGTGCTCGGCGATGTCGACCTTCTCGGCATCCTCATCCGCAACCTCGTCGACAACGCGGTGCGCTACGCGGGCGAAGGCGGGCGTATCGAAGTGATCTGCCGCCGCGACGTGCGCGACGGCGTCGGCGGCATCGCGCTGTGCGTGGCCGACGATGGTCCGGGCGTCGCGCCGGAAGAACGCGAGCGCATCTTCCACCGCTTCTACCGCGCCAACGGTGCGGGCAACGGCCACGGGAACCCGCGCAGCAGCGGCAGCGGCATCGGCCTGTCGCTGGTGGCGCGCATCGCACGCACGCACAACGCCCGCATCCACGTCGAGGATGGCCTGGACGGGCGGGGCCTGGCGATCACGGTGTTCTTTCCGGCCGCCTGAGGTCGCGCCTGCTGACAGGACCCTGTCAGCAGCGCGGGACGATCCTGCCTCCGTGCGATCGGCACGCTGGCCTGGACCCCACGATGGACACCGAACTGGTCACGCAGCCGCCGTGGCAGCGGCAACGGCGTTTGTTCCTCCAGCTGGCCGCGATCGCCCAGGCCGCGTGGCTCGCGCCGATGCGCGCGGGCGCGCGCGTACTCCAACGCACCGGAAGCGCGACCACGATGCAGATGCCGACCGGCCACGATGGCCGACACGATTTCGATTTCTTCCACGGACAGTGGACCATCCGCAATGAACGCCTGAAGCAGCGCCTGGCGGGTTCGACGGATTGGGAGATCTTCCACGCCACGCAGCGATGCCAGCCGCTGCTCGGCGGCATGGGCAACGTCGACGACTTCGTCAGCGACTGGACGCGCCCCGGCACGAGCGAACCCTTCATCGGCATGACGCTGCGGCTGTTCGGCGCGGAGTCGAAGCAGTGGTCGATCTACTGGGCGGGCAACCACGACGGCGTGCTCGATCCGCCGGTGATGGGCGCCTTCGCCGATGAACCCGACGGACAACGGGTGGGGACCTTCACCGGCGTCGATGAGTACGAAGGCCGGCCGGTGCGCGTGCGGTTCCGCTGGAGCCAGATCAGCGCGAACACCGCGCACTGGCAGCAGGCGTTCTCGCCCGACGACGGCGCGACGTGGGAAACCAACTGGCATATGTGGTTTCGCCGCATCGACGACGACGGCCGCGTGCTGCACGAAGACAGCGTCATCGAACTGCGCCAGTACGCGATGCAGCCTGCGCGCCGCGACGAACTGGTCGAACTGTTCGAACGCGAGTTCATCGAACCGCAGGAAGCGGTGGGCATGCACGTCATCGGGCAGTTCCGCGACCTCGACGCGCCGGACCGTTTCGTGTGGTTGCGAGGTTTCGCCGGCATGCCGGTGCGTGCCGAAGCGCTGGACGGCTTCTATTCGGGACCGACGTGGAAGCGTCATCGCGAAGCGGCCAACGCGACGATCGTGGATAGCGACGACGTGCTGTTGCTGCGTCCGGCGCGTGCGGGCTCGGGCTTCGCGAAGGTGTCGACGCCGCGTGCGTCGCTGGACGAAACCCGCGTGTCCGACGGCGTCATCGAAGCGGGCATCTGCTCGCTGGATGCACCGGCGGACGAAGGGTTCCTCGAACGTTTCGAACGCCGGCTGGCACCGCGACTTGAAGCTGCCGGCGCCGAGCTCATCGGCGTGTACGTCACGCAGGCGGGCGCCAACACGTATCCGCGATTGCCCGTGCGCGAAGGCGAGCAGGTGCTGGTGTGGTTCGCACGCCTAGCCGATGTCGATGCGCACCATCGCTACGAAGCGGCGCTGCTGGTCGATACGCAGTGGCGCGAAGCGGTGGCGCAGTCGCTACTGCACGGATTGAAGCAGCCGCCCCAGCGTCTCCGCCTGTCGCCCACGAACCGTTCGGAGCTTCGTGCGTGACCGGCGTCGCGCCATGCGTCGGCGTGCGGTGGCGGCACGTTGAGTACGGCACGGCGTCGCGCGATCATGGCGCATGCGCCGCGCCGACCGACTCTTCCTGCTGATCCATGCCCTGCGTGGACGCCGTTCCGCCATCACCGCGCAACGCCTGGCGCATGAGCTCGGCGTCTCGTTGCGAACGGTGTATCGCGACGTCGCCGACCTGCAACGTTCCGGCGTTCCGATCGAAGGCGAAGCGGGCGTCGGGTACCTGCTGCGCAAGGGCTCGGACATTCCGCCGCTGATGTTCACGCCCGACGAGCTCGAAGCACTGGTCGTCGGCACGCGGTTCGTCCGCGCGTTCGGTGGCAACCGGCTTGGGCGGGAAGCCGCGGCGGCGCTGTTGAAGATCGAAGCGGTGCTTCCGCCGGAACTGCGCGAGCGCAGCGACCGCACGCGCATCTTCGCGCCGGAAGTGGACCGGCTGGAGAACAGCGGCCTGATCGACGACCTGCACGCAGCGGTGACCGGCGCGCTGGTGCTACGCATGAACTATCGCGACAACGATGCGCGTGCGACGGCCCGGGAGATCGAGCCGTTGTGCCTCGCGTTCTGGGGCGGCAGCTGGACGCTCGGCGCGTGGTGCCGGTTGCGTGGCGATTTCCGCAATTTCCGGCCGGATCGCATCGTCGATTACGCGCCGACGGGCGAGACCTTCATCGAGACGCGCGAGCGGGGGCTTGAGGCGTATATGAAGGCGATGCGCGCATCGTAGGATGGGGTCGCGACGCGTTGATGCGTTCAAGACGTTTGATCCCTTCTCCCTACGGGAGAAGGTGCCCGAAGGGCGGATGAGGGGTAACGAAGCGGAAACGCTGGAACTCGCAGTGCAGCAATGCACTGGTCGTTCGTCACTACCTCTCCGTTACCCCTCACCCCAACCCCTCTCCCGAAGGGAGAGGGGCTATAGCTTCGGCCGCATCGACCCCGTCTCGACGAACCGCTGGTGCCACGACAGCGCCTCGTTCAACAAATGCGGCGTGTGCTTGCCGAAACTCTCGCGACGCGCGCGATCGAAATAGTCCTGCAGCAGCGGCTGGTAATCCGGATGCGCGCAGTGATCGATCATCCGCTGCGCACGCTGCTTCGGCGACAGGCCGCGCAGGTCGGCGACGCCGCGCTCGGTGACGATCACCATCACGTCGTGCTCGGTGTGGTCCACGTGGCTGGCCATCGGGACGATCGAGGAAATGGCGCCCTTCTTCGCCGTGCTCGGCGACAGGAAGACCGACAGGTACGCGTTGCGCGCGAAATCGCCGCTGCCGCCGATGCCGTTCATGATCTTCGTTCCGGCGATGTGCGTGGAATTCACGTTGCCGTACAGGTCGACTTCGATCATGCCGTTCATCGCGATGCAGCCAAGCCGGCGCACGAGTTCGGGATGGTTGGAGATCTCCTGCGTGCGCAACACGATGCGCTGGCGGTAGTAATCGACCTGGTCGAGGAACTCGTCGATCGCCACCGGGCTGAGCGAGAACGACGTCGCCGACGCCACGCGCACGACGCCCCGCTTGAGCAGGTCGAGCATGCCGTCCTGGATGACTTCGGTGAACGCGGTGAGGTCGCGATAGCCGGCCTCGCCCAAGCCCATCAGCACGGCATTGGTGATGTTGCCCACACCCGACTGCAACGGCAGCAGCTCCGGCGCAAGGCGGCCACGGCGCACTTCATGCGCGAGGAAGTCAAGCAGGTGCGCGGCGATCTCGCGCGATGTGTCATCCGGCGGAGTAAAGGGCGAATTGCGATCGGGCGCGTCGGTTTCGACCACGGCAATCACCTTGGACGGATCGCAGCGCAGCCACGGTTCGCCGATGCGGTCGTCCGGATGCAGCAGCGGGATCGGCTTGCGATGCGGCGGCAAAGCGGTGCCGTAGTAGACATCGTGCATGCCTTCCAGCGCCGCGGGCTGCCAGCGGTTCACTTCCAGGATCACGCGATCGGCCTGTTCCAGCCACGTCTTGTTGTTGCCCACCGACGAGGACGGCACGAGGTGGCCGTCTTCGGTGATCGCCGTTACTTCGATCACCGCGACATCGACCGCGCCGAAGAAACCGAACCACGTGTGCTGCGCGACGTGGCTCAGGTGCATGTCGATGTAATGAAGATCGCCGGCGTTGATCTGCTCGCGCAGGTGCGGATCGGACTGGTACGGCAGGCGCAGTTCGATGCCCTGCGCGCGGGCGAGCACGCCATCGAGTTCGGGCGCCGTGGACGCGCCGGTCATCACCTTCACGCGGAAGTCCTCGCCTCGCGCGTGGGCCTGTTCGATATGCGCCGCCAGCGCCTGCGGCACGGCCTTTGGGTAGCCGGCGCCGGTGAAGCCGCTCATGGCGACGGTCATTCCGGGCTGGATCAGGGCGGCGGCTTGTTCGGCGGACATGCGCTTGTCGCGCAGGCCGGCGTGGCGGATGCGGTCGTTCATGGGAGCGTGGCGGGGCGGGGGAAACCGAAGTCTAGACCCGCGCGGCGGGCTCGGCCTTTTCGCGACGGGGCGGCTTGTTTGCGGTGGCTGGCCGACCTTCGCGCGGGCGCTTAACCTGCGCGTGGAACCCCGTCGGAGACGCTGCATGCCGCTTGCCCTGATCGCGATCGCAATGGGCGCCGCCTTCGGCGCGTGGGCACGCTGGGGGCTGAGCCTGTGGCTGAATCCGGCGCACCACGCGGTGCCGATGGGGACGCTGGCGGCGAATCTGGTTGGCGGTTACCTGATCGGCATTGCCGTGGCCACGCTCGCGCAGATGCCGCAGCTGGCGCCGGAATGGCGGTTGTTCATCATTACCGGCTTCCTGGGTGGGCTGACGACGTTCTCGACCTTCTCCGCCGAAACGGTGGACCTGCTGCAGAAGCAGGCGTACGGCTGGGCGTTCGGCACCATCGCGCTGCACCTGCTCGGATCGTTGGCGATGACGGGGCTGGGGTTGTGGACGGTGAAGATGGTGGCGCGTTGAGTTTGACTCCCTCCCCTGGGAATGCCACTGGGCCATGCCCAATGGCCGTGGGGTTGGGGAGGGTGAAGTGTGGGGCGGAAGTGCAAACCAGCAGTGCGTCACCGTCGTGATCGTTCACCCCTGTCGCTCCGTTACCCCTCACCCCAACCCCTCTCCCGAAGGGAGAGGGGCTTGATGCTCAGATCACCCGCAACGTGATCGCCTTCAGCACCGCGCGCGTGCGATCGCGCGTGCCGAGCTTTTCCAGGATCACCGAGACATAGTTCTTCACCGTGCCTTCGGCGAGGAACATCGCCCGGGCGATTTCCTTGTTCGAATACCCACCGGCCAGCAGGCGCAGGATCGCGACCTCGCGTTCGGTGAAGTGTTCGCGCGGCGCTTCCTGCTGGTGGTACTGGTAACGCGCGCGCACCGGATCCGTACTCACCGGCTGCAGCAGCGTTTCGCCCGCCGCCACGCGCGCGATGGCGTCGCGCAGGTCCTCGGGCGCGGCGTCCTTCAGCAGGAAGCCCTGCGCGCCTGCTTCGGTCGCCTGCAACAGCAGTTCGCTTTCGTCGAACGTGGTGAGCAGCAACACGGGTGTCGCGTCGCCGCGTTCGCGCAGGCGGCGCAGCGCCTCGATGCCGTCCATGCCCGCCATGCGGATGTCGCTGAGCACGACGTCGACCGGTGTGTCGACGATGCGTTCGAGTAACTGGTTGCCGTCTTCGGCTTCGAAGACGACGGCGATGCCATGTCGTTCCAGCAATGCACGAAGTCCGGCGCGGACGATGGCCTGGTCGTCGGCCAGGGCGATTCGCAGCGACGTCATGCGGGCAGGCTCGCGTCGATGCGCAGGGAGCCCTGTTCGGACCGGCCGAAGGCGAGTTGTCCGCCTGCCGCGACGACGCGTTCGCGCATGCCGGAAAGACCGTTTCCTTCACGAATCGCGCCGCGCAGCTGGCCGTCGTCCTCCACGCGGATGCGCAGGCGGTCGCCTTCGCAGTCCAGCGATACCTGCACGATGTCCGCATCGGCATGGCGCGCACTGTTGGTCAGCGCTTCCTGCACCAGGCGCAGGACCGCTTCGGCGGTCGCCGGATCGGTGATGCGCACCGACTGCGCCACGTTCAACCTCAGCGACGGTCGCGGCATCGGCGCGGCCAGCGCGCGCAACGCCATGCCGAGGTCGAGCCCGCGATCCTGGCGCATCGCCTGCACGATGTTACGGATGTCGCTGAGCAGTTCGGTGGAAAGTTGCTGCGCGACCGCGATCTCGGAACGGTTGGCGAACGCCGGATCGGCCGCGAGCGCGCGCAGGTTCAGCGTCATCGCGGTCAGCTTGTGCCCGGCGACGTCGTGCAGTTCGCGGGCGACGCGCAGGCGTTCGTTGTCGCGCGCGCTGTCGGCCAGCAGCGCGCGCGTGGCGAGCAGGTCCGCGTTGACGAGTGCGAGCTGGTCGCGTGCGCGTTCGGCGCTGACCGCGTACCACGCGCACAGCGCCGCGAAGAGCTGGAATCCGACGTGGATCATCACCACCGTGAGCGGCGCCTTGTGGCCATCGTCGCGCAACACGAACCAGAACGCGGCATCCGCCACGATCACCGCCAGCGCCGTCACGCGCAACGACACCGCCGTCGCCATCACCGCCGTCCACACCACCAGCAGCACGGGCGCGACCGACGGCTTCGGATCCAGCCACACCAGCGTGAGCGCGATGACCGGCATCAGCGTCAGTTGCAGGGCGCGGATCCACGTGCGGCGCGGCCACAGATCGTTGGAAAGCAGCAGGAACGCGTAAACGCCCAGCAGTGAGATGGCCCAGGGCAGTCGATCCCCCGGCATCCACCGGAACGCCATGCCGACGGCGACCAGCGTGAACAGGCCGGCGAGGTTCAGGGGTTGCAGCAGCGTGCGGACGCGTTCGTTCATGGCCCCATGCTGCCGCCGCGCTGGCGGCATGCGCAATGGATCGGGCGACGAAAGTGACTTCCGGCAGGTCGCGGGAATGACCGCGGGCACTGCGGTCGCGAGGACCCGGCGGGCATCGTGTAGCCACACCGCCACCTCACACGGATCAAGCGCCATGACCGCCTACCAGATGCTCGTCGCCGTGCACGTTCTCGTCGGCGCCGTCGCGCTCGTGACCTTCTGGACCGCTGCCCTGTTGCGCAAGGGCACGCCGGCCCATCGCAACACCGGGCGTGTGTACCTGTCGGCGATGGTCGGCATCGTGATCACCGGCGCGCCGATGGCGATCGTGCGCTGGGTCGACGGCCACATCGTCACCGCGGCGTTCCTCGCGTACCTGGTGGTGATCACCAGCACCGGCGTGTGGGTGTCGTGGCGCGCGATCCGCGACAAGGCGTCGCCGGAGCGTTTCGTCGGCCCGGTGTACGTCGCGTTCGGCGTGCTGTCGCTCCTGTCGGGCGCGGGCATGCTCGCGCTGGGCATGAAGGTGGGTGCGCCGTTGCTGATGGGGTTCTCCGCCGTCGGCCTGTTCACCGGCTTCGACATGCTGCGTCGCCGCATTCGCCGCGCGACGTTCGGCAAGACGCCGCGCTGGTGGATGACGCAGCACTACACCGCGATGATCGGCAACGGCATCGCCACGCACATCGCCTTCCTTGGTATCGGCCTGCCGCGCCTGCTGCCGTCGGTGAACGGCACGGCGTTGCATTACCTGTCGTGGTTCGGTCCGCTGGCGGTGGCGATCGTCGCGAAGATCGTCCTCGACCGCCGCTGGAAGGCGCGCCCGGGCGCGAAGCCCGGGCCGGCCGCCGCGAGTACGCGGGCAGCGTGAAGACCAGATTCCGTTCGGTTATGTCGGGCTGACGAACCGTTGCGTGAAAAGCGCCTGCGCGTAACCCACCGTTTACTTCCGCCGTTGCGTGATCGCCTACCAATAGGCGCACGACGACCCGGAGGAAGCGACATGCGGATCAGCATCATCGGCGCCGGCTTCAGCGGCTGCGCACTGGCCACCGAACTCGCACGCGCGGCGTCCACCGACGTGGACATCCAACTGGTCGGCGTGCCCGAAAGTTTTGGGCGCGGCGTGGCCTACGGCGAGGCGCGGCCGGAGCACCTGTTGAACGTGCGCGCGCGCGACCTCGGCGCGACAGCGGATCATCCGGGCGAATTCGCCGACTGGCTCAACCTCACCGAACGCGCGCGCACGACCTTCCTGCCGCGCCTGGTGTACGGCGAATACCTGCATTCGCGATTGAACGCGGCCTCGCAGCTGTCGCTGGCCGGATTGAACCGCATCGCGCAGGAAGCCATCGCGATCGATCGCGAAGGTCCGGCGTTCCGCGTGCATCTGGCGGACGGATCGGATTTCGTCAGCGATCGCGTGGTGCTCACCGTCGGTGCGTTGCCACCTCAGCCGCTGGCGGGCATCGGCCCGCGACTGGCGGTGCATCCCAGTTACATCGCATGGCCGTGGCAGAACGGGCTGGACGGCATCGGCGCCATCGACCACATCGCGCCGAACCAGCGCGTGCTGATCATCGGTACGGGGCTGACGATGGCCGATGTCGTGGCGACGCTGCATCGTCGCGGGCATCGCGGGCCGATCACCGCGCTGTCGCGGCACGGGTTGCTGCCGCAATCGCATACCGACGAGCCGTCGGCGCCGATCGCCCTGCCGCCGACGGTGCTGCACGCGATCAACACGCACGACCTGCGCGAACTCGTGCGTACGTTGCGTGCGCTGACGCCGATCGTGCCGGACTGGCGAAGCCTGATCGATGCCTTGCGGCCGTACCTGCAGGGATTCTGGCGCGGCCTGCCCTCGCCGCAGCGCGCGCAGTTCCTTCGCCATTTGCGTTCGCATTGGGAAGTGCTGCGTCATCGGCTCGCGCCGACGCTTTCGCGCGAACTCGAAGAGATGCGCGTGCGTGGCAGATTGCGCGTGCGTGCGGGACGCCTGCTGCGTGCGCGGCGCACCGGCGAGGCGGTGGAGGTGCTGATCCGCGAGCGCGGCTTCTCGCACGCAAGCCGCGAGGAGTTCGACGTGGTGGTGCGCGCGACGGGGTTCGATACCGATGTGGATCGCACGAGTCATCCGCTGATCGCGCAGCTGCGCGATTCGGGCCTCATCACGGCCGATCCGCTCGGGCTGGGCATCGAGGCGTCGCCGAAATTCGAAGCGCTCGACGGCGGCGGGCTGCCGGTTCGCGGGCTCTATGCGCTGGGTCCGTTGTTGCGCGCGCAGCTGTGGGAAATCACGGCGGTGCCGGAACTGCGCGTCGCGGCGCGCGCCTTGGCGAAGCAGCTGCTCAGTGCGCAGGACCGTCAGGCGAGCGTGGGAATCCGGCGTGGCATGGAGGCGTTGTCGCGGCCGTGAGGCGCAAACTCATCGCGGCCTTTCAGTTCCCCGTTCCACTTCCACCCCGTCATCCCGGCGGAGGCCGGGACCCAGGCCCGCAGCTTATGACGGAGCGGCGCTGAAACGCGTCGGGCCAAGCGTGAAACGTCACTGGGTCCCCGCTTTCGCGGGGATGACGGATCTTTGCTGTGTGCAGCGGGATGTTCGAGCGCCTCAGCCCTCAAACATCCCCACCCATCGCCCACCCTTCGCCCGTGCCGCGATTGAACACCGTGTCGGTATCCAGCACGTCGCCGGCGGGAATCGAATCCCGCTGCGCGAGCGAGGCATAGATCGGCGTGAAGTCCGGACGCGTCGCGTCCATCAGCTGCTCGTAGCTGTCGATGACGAAATACGTCTTCTGGAACGTATCGATGCGGTACTGCGTGCGCATGATGCGTTCCAGGTCGAAGCCGATGCGGTTCGGCGCGGCGCTGTCGAGGCAATGGATCGACTCGCCCTTCGACGACACGATGCCGCTGCCGTAGATGCGCAGCCCGTCGTCCTGCTTGATCAGGCCGAATTCCACCGTGTACCAGTACAGGCGCGTCAGGTTCACCAGCGCCTCTGGGCCGATGCCGTGCGCCTTCACGCCGCCGCGGCCGTAAGCCTGCATGTAGTCGGCGAAGACGGGGTTCATCAGCAGCGGCACGTGGCCGAACAGGTCGTGGAACAGGTCCGGCTCGGCGAGGTAATCCAGCTGCTCGGGCTTGCGGATCCACCAGGTCACCGGGAAGCGGCGGTTGGCGAGGTGGTCGAAGAACGTCAGTTCCGGCAGCAGGCCTTCCACGCCCACCAGCTCCCAGCCGGTCGCCTTGCGCAGCATGCGGTTCAAATCGTCGTACTTCGGGATGCGATCGGGCGTCATCCCCATCGCTTCCTGCGTGCGCAGGAATTCGTCGCTGGCGCGACCGACGAGAACTTCTCGCTGGCGCTTGAACAGCGTGCTCCAGACCTCGTGGTCGGTCGAGGTGTAGTTCGCCCACGGCTGCTCGACCACCGCGGTCGTATACACCGGCACATAGCCCTTGTCGGTGAGCTGGTGTTCCACGCGGTTGGGGGTGCCGAGGTTCATGCGCTGCTCCTGTGTCGAACTTCGACTGTAGCGGCGCACCGGCGCAATGGGCTTGCGTTGTTGCGCTGGTAGCGGTGCCGCGCGCAAGATCGTTGCGTCAAACCCGACGGGAGCGCAATCCATGGCCGCGGCCGAACTTGATCGCACCGACCTGCTGGTCCTGGCCGAACTCCAGCGCGAAGGCCGCCTGACCAATGCCGAGCTGGCCGAGCGCGTGCATCTCTCCGCCTCCGCATGCCTGCGCCGGGTCCAACGGCTGGAGCGTGAGGGCGTGATCGCCGGTTACCGCGCCGAGGTCGACCCGGAGCGCCTCGGTCTGGGGCTTCAGGCCTTCGTCCGCGTGCAACTTTCGCGGCACGATGCCGACGCGATCACCGCTTTTGCGAACTTCGTGAACCAGTGGGACGAGGTCGTCGCCTGCCACGCGCTGACTGGCGACATGGATTACCTGCTGCAGATCGTCGTGCAGGACCTGGAGCATTTTTCACGGTTCCTGCTCGACCGGCTGCTGACGCAGGCGGGCGTCGCGGACGTCAACTCGAGCTTCGTGCTGCGGACGGTCAAGGCGTCCGGCGGGATGCCACTGCCGGGACGATAATTTCGGCGATCAGCGCCCGTTCTGGCCGTTTTCCACGGCCAACGACCGCGATCCTGCAATGATCATGCGGACCATGAGCGTGAGCTGGCGCACCAGCTCAGGATCCTTCTCACGGGGCAGATCCACGGCGGTGGCGCCCATCGCGAACACAAGGCGGGTGATCGCCTTGGCGACGAGCGCCGGCTCGCGCAGGGTCACGCCCTGGGCGGCATTGATCTGGATGAGGCTGATGCGCAGCTCTTCCTCGAAGAAGCTGAGCTGGCGGTCGACGGCGTGCTTGAAGGCATCCGACCCGGCCGTGCCTTCGCGAAGGAGGACGTGCAGCAGCTGGTCGTCTGCCCGCAACTGTTCCATGAACGCCTCGACGGCACCGCGGGCCGCGCTGCGGTCCACCGCGGCACGAACGCGGGCGGCGTCGATGATCTTCTGCAACGAAAGGCCGGCAAGATCGATCAGCGCCACGGCCAGTTCGTCCATGTCGCGGAACTGGCGATAGAAGCTGTTCGGCGCGATTCCGGCTTCGCGCGCCACTTCGCGCAGGCTGAGCGTGGATACGCTGCGGTGCGGTCCAATGAGCTTGAGCGCCGCCGCCAGCAGGTCTTCGCGCGAGATCGCCGATTTTCGGCCCGCGATGTGGTCGGTATCGGCGGGGATTTGGGTGTTCGGGCTCAAGGCGGCGGGCACGGCGGCGGCTGGTCCGGCATCATATCGGGGATTTAATATACAGTCGTATACACATCTGTGCGCGTACCTGTATAGTTCGATGCCATGAGTGCCGTTCTTCCGTCTTCGAAGCTGTCCCCCCAGCGTCCGCGCTGCCTGCGCCGCCTGATCCATGCCTGCGTCGCGCCGAGCGTCTTCGACTTCTGGGCCCAGCGCCTGGATCGGACCTGGACCTGGGATCGCCCGCTGGCCCGCATCGTCGAGCGCCGCCCGGAATCGCGCGACGCCGTCACGCTGGTGCTGCGGCCGAACCGCCACTGGCGCGGCTACAGCGCCGGGCAGCATCTGAACGTCAGTGCCGAGATCGACGGGGCCTCCGTCACGCGCAGCTACAGCCTCAGCGCCGCGCCGCGCGCGGACGGACTGCTGGCGATCACCGTCAAGCGCGTCGATGGCGGCAAGCTCAGCACGTATCTGCACGACAGCGCCTGCGTCGGCGATGTGCTGCATATCGGCCAGTCGTTCGGCGAGATGACCTGGCCGAAGCACCACGATGCCGGCTGGCTGCTGCTCGCCGCAGGCAGCGGCATCACGCCGCTGATGGCGCTGGTGCGCGAACACGCATCGCGCGGCATGCCGGCGCCGCTGACGCTGCTGTACTGGGCGCGCACGCGCGACGAGCTTTGCTTCGCCGACGAACTGCTCGCGCTGGCCGATGCGCATCCGGATTTCGCCGTGCATTGCCTGCTCACGCGCGAAACCGATATCGCACCGGCCGGCCGCCTCGACGCCACGCAGTTGGCCCAGCTCGTTCCCGATGCCGCGCAGCGCCGCGTCTATGCCTGCGGCCCGTCGGGCTTCGTCGATACCGCACGCGAATTGCTCCGCTCGAACGCGCGAAGCTTCCACGCCGAGGCATTCACGCCGCCGGCGCGTTCGTTCGAAGACAGCGGCGAAGCCGTCGTCACCCTGCAACGCAGCGGCCGCACGCTGACGGTGCCGCGCGGGCAATCGCTGCTCAAGGCGCTGGAGGCGCAGGGTTTGAAGCCCGCATCCGGCTGCCGCATGGGCATCTGCAACACCTGCGCTTGCGGCAAGTCCGCCGGCGCGACGCGCGACCTCACCAATGGCGAAGTCCGCACCGAACCTTCTTCCGCCCTGCGCCTGTGCATCAGCGCGGCCGTGGGCGACATCGAACTGGATCTGTGAGTTGAGCCGCAACGACATGACGTTCCGTAACCGCGCACTTTCCCCCGCAGAACTCGATCGCTTCGGCGAAGAGCTCGACGCCCTGCGCAAGCGCACCGTGGCCACGCTCGGCCAGCGCGATGCCGACTACATCCGTTCGATCGTCGCTTGGGTCCGCTGGACCGAGGTCGCCGGCCGCGGACTGCTGTACTTGGGCGCATTCTCCGCATTGTTCGCGCCGGTGCTGCTGTGGCCTGCGTGCGTGCTCGGCGCCGTGGTGCTGGGCCTGTCGAAGATCCTGGAGAACATGGAGCTGGGCCACAACGTCATCCACGGCCAGTACGACTGGATGCGCGACCCGCACCTGGACGGCAAGACGTACGAGTGGGACATCGTCGGCACCGCCGAGAACTGGCGCCACACGCACAACTTCCGCCACCACACCTACACCAACGTGCGCGGGCTCGACGACGACATCGGCTACGGCCTGCTGCGCATCTTCCCGGAGCAGCGCTGGCGCGCGTACTACCTGATGCAGCCGCTGATCGCGGTGGTGTTCGCGCTGCTGTTCGAGTGGGGCGTGGCGATCCAGAACCTCAAGCTCGGCCGCTGGGTCGCGGGCAAGGTGTCGAACCGCCAGATGTGGCGCATGTTCAAGCCGGTCGGCCGCAAGATGGCGCGCCAGATCGTGAAGGACTACATCGTGTTCCCCGCGCTGGCCGGCCCGTTCTTCCTGCCGGTGCTGCTGGGCAACGTGGTGGCGAACATCATCCGCAACCTGTGGACGTACACGATCATCTTCTGCGGCCACTTCACCGCCGATGCCGAGACGTTCCCGAAGGAATGCGTGCGCAACGAATCGCGCGGCCACTGGTACCTGCGCCAGCTGCGCGGCTCGTCGAACATCAGCGGCGGTTGGCTGATCGACGTGCTGTCGGGCAACCTGAGCCACCAAGTCGAGCATCATTTCTACCCGGACGTGCCGGCCAACCGTTACGCCGCGATGGCGGTGGAAGTGCGCGAGATCTGCAAGCGCTACGGCCAGCACTACAACACCGGCTCGCTGCCCAGGCAGTTCGGCCAGGTGGTGTGGCGCATCGTGCGGCACGCGTTCCCGAGCCGGCCGCGACGTGTGGCGCCGCTGGTGGCGGCGTCGGAAGCGGCGTGAGTCTGCTCTAGCCCATGCTTTTGCTCCCTCTCCCGCGTGCGGGAGAGGGTTGGGGTGAGGGCCAGCGAAGCGATTCCAAAGAAAAGCCCAGTGCCGTGATGCACTGGGCTTTTGCTTTTAAGCCCCTCTCCCTCCGGGAGAGGGGTTGGGGTGAGGGTCGGGGCATGCGGGCACGTTCGTACTCGCGATGTCCGAGCCGCCTTTCAAAACCAGCAGAAACGCAAAAGCCCGGCGCATCACTGCACCGGGCCCTTCCTTGCAATCGCTCCGTTGCCCCTCACCCCAACCCCTCTCCCGGAGGGAGAGGGACCAAAGCAAGCCGCCTTAGCAATCAAAGGCTGCCTTACCTCGACAAAACCCCCTGCTCCGCCAGCGCCTTGCACTTCGGGTCGCGGCGCAGCTTCGACATCCACTTGCGGTCTTCTTCCTCGCAGAACGCGCGAAGCTTCGCCTGCTCGGCCTTCGCGTCCGCGGCGCGGCGGGCGGCGAGCGCCTCGTCCTGGCGCGCCTTCTGCCACTGCGCGACCTTCGCGCGGATCTGCGGCATCGCCGCCAGCGCGGCGCGCTCGCCTTCCATGATCGCGTTGTTGCGCTGCTCGAAATCCGCCGGGCCGATCTCGTTCACGCTCGGGCGGATCACCACGTCGGCGCGCGCCAGTTCCTGCGCGCCCAGGCGCTGGCCCATGATCGTGATCGACTGGTTGACGTTGCCCAGCATGCTGCCCGGGTTCTTGCCGCTGGCCTTGCTGGAGATGTCGACCGCGATGACGAAGTCCGCGCCGAGCTGGCGCGCCGCATCGACGGGGACCGGGCTCACCACGCCGCCGTCGACGTAGTGGAACTTGCCGATCGCCACCGGCTCGAACACGCCGGGAATGCTGCTGGACGCGCGCACCGCCTGGCCGGTGTTGCCGAGCACGAACACGGTGCGGTCGCCCGTCTCCAGGTTCGTCGCCACCGCCGCGAACGGCATGCGCATGCGCTCGATGGTCTTTCCGCCGACCAACTGGTTCACGTAATCCTGCAGCTTCTGCCCTTTCACCAGACCACCGGAAAACAGGCTGACGTCGCGGATCTGCGCTTCATCCAGCGAGAACGCCGTCTTCTGCATGGCGAAGGCGTCCATCCCGCTGGCGTACAGCGCGCCGACCACGCTGCCCGCGCTGGTGCCGGCGACGACCTGCGGCTGGAAGCCGTTGGCTTCGAGCATCTTGATCACGCCGATGTGCGCGAAACCCTTCGCCGCGCCGCCGCCCAGCGCGATGCCGATGCGGATCTTCGGCGCGGGCGTGGCCGGTACGACGACGGCCGGCGGCGGCGTCGGCTTCACGGCCTCGCCGCCGCAGGCGCCGAGCAGGACGGCGAAGGAAGCGAGCAGGAGCGGACGCAGCGTACGGAACGGTGTCATTGGAAGAGGAAGTGGATGCGGTCAGCGGCGCAGGATACAGGGGCCAAGGGCAGGGCCATGGCGGTTACGAACAAAGATTCATCGGTCAGCGCAGTTCCTTGCGCACGACCAGCTTCAGGCCCGACCAGACCGCGTCGACCGCGCAGACCTTGACGTCGACGTACCCCAGCGGCAGCGCGACTTCGCGGATCGTGTCCTCGGTGATGTCGGTGGTGACCTTCGCGGCTTTCTTGGGCCACGACACCCACACGGTCGCATCCGGCGCCAGCGTGCGCCGGCATCGCGCGAGCGTATCGGCCAGCACCGCGCGCTGCGTGCAGAACAGGTGCGCGATATGCACGCCCTTGCCCAGCTTCGCGACGAATCGCACGTCCGGCGGCAGCGGTTCGAGCAACGCCGCGTAATGCGCCGGCGCGGCCATCGCCCAGACACACGCGCCTTCGCGCACGCCCAGCTTCTTCGCCAATGGCGTGCCCGAATACCCGCTGCCGGAGGACGCGGCCATCGTGTCGTCAGAACGAATTGTCGCCGTCGAGAATGCGGCCGAGCCCGCCGAGCACCGAGCCCTCGCCCCGTGCCTGCCCGCCACCCTGCGGCGCGGCGGCCAGCATGCGGCCGGCCATGCGCGAGAATGGCAGCGACTGCAGCCACACCTTGCCCGGGCCGGTCAGCGTGGCCAGGAACACGCCTTCGCCGCCGAACATCATGCTCTTGATGCCACCGACCGCGCGCACGTCCATCTGCACGGTGTGGTGGTAGGCCATGACGCAGCCGGTATCGACGTCCAGGCGCTCGCCGGCGCGCAGTTCGCGCTCGACCACCGTGCCGCCGGCATGCACGAACACCCAACCGTCGCCTTCCAGCTTCTGCATGATGAAACCCTCGCCGCCGAACAGGCCGGTGAGGATGCGCTTCTGGAACGCGACGCCGACCGACACGCCGCGCGCGCCGGCCAGGAAACTGTCCTTCTGGCAGATCAGGCGGCCGCCGTGTTCGTCCAGTTTCATCGCCAGCACGGTGCCCGGATACGGCGCGGCGAACGCGACGCGCGCCTTGCCGGCGCCGACGTGCGTGAACATCGTGGTGAACAAGCTCTCGCCGCTGAGCACGCGCTTGCCGGCCGAGAACAGCTTGTCCATGAGACCGCCGCCCTGCCCCGCGTGGCGACCGTCGCCGAAGACGGTGTCCATCTGGATGGCGGCGTCCTTGTACATCATCGCGCCGGCTTCGGCGATCGCGCATTCGCCCGGATCGAGTTCGACTTCGACGAACTGCATGTCGTTGCCGACGATGCGGAAATCGATGTCGTCGCTGGCGCGCGCGGCGGCCGAGGGTGTCGGCGGCGGCAGGTGCGCCGGCTGCATGCCGGTGGCCTCGGCGAACTCCGGCACCGAACGCACCGCCTGCCAGCCCGACAGCCCTTCGCGCCAGCAGAGGTCGTCCGGATGCTGGCGCGCATGGGCGCGGGCGGCGACGGGATCGAGCGGGCCCACGCGCTGGGAACTGCCGGCGGAAACGAAGTACCACTGGGTCATGGGATGCGTGCTCGTCGCGTCGGAAAGTCGCGAGTGTAGCCGCGGGGGTTGGCGGCGCATGGGTGGGAGGTCACTGCGCCCGGTCGATGCCGCGCGGCGTTTAGCTGGCGGATGGGTGGTTGCCGGCACTTCGCTTTTTTTCTCGATCGGTGCCGTTGCGGGCCGGGCCATCCGAAGCCGGTCGCGATTCGCCATGGATGGCAGATCCAACTTCGAAGACATGGGGGCGTACTCGCAGTGCATCACCGCACAGCTGGTTCACCGCCTTCCCTTCGTTACCCCTCACCCCAACCCCTCTCCCGAAGGGAGAGGGGCTAAAAACCGTGGGATGGGTTTCGCACGCGAAACCCCTCAATCCGACGCGGTAAACGATGGGTTTCGCGGTGCGAAACCCATCCTGCGTTTACGCCAACGCCGCCAGCGCCGCCGCTCGCGCATGCAACGCCGTCGTATCGAACAACGGCACGCTCGCATCGCCCTCGCCCACCAGCAGGCCGATTTCCGTGCACCCCAGGATGATCCCCTGTGCACCACGCGCCACCAGCGATTCCATGACGCGCCGATACTGCGCGCGAGAAGACTCGCGCACGGTGCCCTGGCACAGCTCGTCGTAAATGACGTGATGCACGAGCTCGCGCTCGTCCGCCTCCGGCACCAGCACTTCCAGTCCGTGCCGATCGCTCAACCGCTGCCGGTAGAAATCCTGTTCCATCGTGAAGCGCGTGCCGAGCAGGCCGATGCGCGTGAATCCGCCTGCGCGGATCGCACCGCCCGTCGGATCGGCGATGTGCAGCAACGGCACGGCGCTGGTCGCTTCCACGACATCGGCCACCCTGTGCATCGTGTTCGAGCAGATGACCAGCAGTTGCGCGCCGCCGGCCTTCAGCGAATGCGCGGCGTCGGCCATCGCACCGGCCAGCGCGTCCCAGTCGCCCGCGCGCTGGAGCCGCGCGATCTCGTCGAAGTCCGCGCTGTGCAGCAACAATCGCGACGAATGCAGGCCGCCCAGCTGCTCGCGCACCACCTGGTTGATCGTGCGGTAGTACGGCACGGTCGATTCCCAGCTCATGCCGCCGATCAAGCCCAGCGTCTTCATGCCTCACCTCGCTGCATTGGCCAAGCGGGCATCATCGCGAACGTCCCGCCCATGCCAAGCAGAAAAACGCTCACCGCGCCGCGTCCTTCTTCCCGAACTTTTCGCCGAAGAAATCCCCCGCGTTCCACTGCGGTCGCTGCGGCGCGTCGGCGATCAACCGCCCGATGCGCCCGTTGAGCTTCGCCAGCCGCGCCGCGTCGGGCCACTGGATCGGATGGGACAGGTCGTCGCCCGGCTGGTGATACCGCTCGGCGAGGAACGCGTCCTGCACCGCCTTCGCATCGCCACCCACGCCCGTGTAGCCGCCGTCCAGGTACACCGCCGGCACGCCCGCGCGGATGAACGCGTACTGGTCGCTGCGCACGAAAACCACTTCCTCAGGCGCCGGGTCCTTCGACAGCGACACGCCGATCTCCTTCGCGGCCTGCTGCACGATCGGCTGAAGCGTCGAATGCTCCAGCCCGATCGGCACCACGTCCGACGTCGGCGCCAGCAGCATCGGCATGTCCATGTTGACGTTGGCTACCAGCGAATCGGCCGGCACCGTCGGATTGCGCGCGAACCATTCCGCGCCGAGCAATCCCTTCTCTTCCGCCGTCACGGCGACGAACAGCAGCGAGCGCTTCGTCGGTTCGTTCTCGTGCGCGAGGCGGTTCGCCGCTTCCAGCATCACCGCGATCCCCAGCGCGTTGTCGAGCGCGCCGTTGTAGATCGTGTCGCCGTTCACCGCCGCGCCGATGCCGACGTGGTCCAGGTGCGCGCTGAAGACGACGTGTTCGTTCTTCAACTTCGCGTCCGTGCCGTCGATGCGCGCCACGACGTTGCGCGAGTCCATCGGCGTGATCGCGGTATGCGAGGCCAGGCGAAGCGTGCCGGGCAGGTCGAACGCGCGCAGCTTGCCGTCGCGCAGGTCCTGGAACAGCTGCTTCGCCGTGTGCACGCCGGAGGTGAGCACGGCATCGGCATTGGCGTTGGAGACGGTCGCGCTCACGCGCAGCTGCGGCCAGGTGTCGATGCCCTTGCCGTCCTCGCCGCGCAGGCGCATGCCCGGACGCGCCCAGTTGGCGACGGTGCGCGGCCAGGGATGTTGCTTGTCTTCGTCGTCGGTCTGCACGACGACCAGCCCGACCGCGCCGCGCTTCACCAGCTCCTCGGCCTTGGTGCGGCGCGAGGAATAGAACGCGCGCCGGTCGTTGTCGAACTTCGCCGGCGCGCCGTTGAACATCACCGCGATCTTGCCCTTCACGTCGACGCCGGCGAAGTGGTCGTGGCCCAGTTCAGGCGCGTGCACGCCCTGCCCCACGAACACCGCCGGCGCCTCCACGCTGGCCTGCGCTTCGTTGAAATTGAGGCCGGGCAGGAAGTCGTCGCGGAAGGCGAGCGCCCGTTCGCGGCCGTCACGCACGATCGCGAACCCGTTGCCTTCCGACTGCAGCACGCCGCGCAGCATCGGCACGCGCTGGAAGTAGCCGCCATCATCCCCCGCGGGCGCGAGGCCCATCGCGCGGAAGCGTTGTGCGACATAGAGCGAGGCGAGGTCGTAGCCGCGCGTACCGGTCTCGCGGCCCTCGAGCAGGTCGTCGGCGAGGAAGCGCACGTCGGCCTCGATGCGGCGCGCATCGGCGCTGGCGGACGCGTCGTAGGTTTCCTTCACGGAAGACGACGTCGGCGCGGCGGGCGGTGCGGCCTTCTGGCAGGCGGCGAGCTGGCAGGCGACGAGGACGATGACGAGGCTGGGCAGCGCGAGGCGGCGCATGGGCGGGTCCGCGGAGGATGGACCCGGGACGCTAGCACCCCCCTTTCCGCCCGCCAAATGCCGGACGGTCGTGTCGCTACGAATCTCGCCGGGGCGGAAAGCGCAGCACCACGCCGCCCTGCTGCTCCGGCCGATGCCACAGCACCGGCACTTCGCGCGGCGGCGGCGGTTCGAGTTCGTCCGAGAGCGGCGCAATGGTGACTTCTTCCTCGTCTTCCCAGCTGTAGCGCTTGCGCGGCGGCAGCGGGTCGGTTCGACGCAGCAGGAACGCGGCGACCACGCCGGCGACGGCGCCGCCCAGGTGCGCCTGCCACGACACGCCCGGCTCGCGCGGGAGGATCGTCAACAGCATGCCGCCGTAGAACATGAAGGCGAGCATCGCCGCGGCGATGGATGCGCGATCGCGGCGCAGCAGCCCCAGCACGAACACCAGGAACATCAGGCCGTGCGTGACACCGCTCGCGCCCAGGTGGCGCGTGCCCGGATCGCCCAGCAGCCATGCGCCGAGGCCGGAGCCGATCCATAGCAGCGGCAGCGCGCGGATCGTCGCGCGCGGATACAGCCCGCCCGCGAGCGTGCCGAGCATCAGCAGCGCGATGGCGTTGGCCGCGACGTGGTCGAATGAGCCGTGCAGCAGCGGCGCGGTGAGGATCCCGACCAGCCCTTCGACCGACCAGGGCTGCACCGTCCAGGCGGCGACATCGAAATGCCCCTGCGCGCTGAAGACCGCCAGCAGCACCAGCACGAAGGCCAGGCTCGCGTTGAACGCCCGCAGCCAGCGGCGCTTGTCGGCGGTGCGCTGTTCGGGGGTGTCGGGGACCGCTTCGGGCGTGGGCAGGTGCATTCGAAGGACATTGAAGCGCCCGCTGGCGAATACAAGGCCGGCGCGGTGGGCCGATGAATCCCGCAATCCCGCCTCAAGGGGCTTGCCGCGAAAACACCGCCGACATGCCGCGAAAAACGCGGCCGTTCCGCCCCGACCCCGTAAAATGCCGCGATGAACGCTCCCCTGCCCTCCGTACGCCTCAAGAACGCCTGGAACTCCACCCATCCCTGGATCTTCCAGCGCCTCGTCGACAAGCCCGTCCAGCGGCCCAAGCCCGGCTCCATCGTCGATGTCACGGGCGTCGATGGCGTCTGGATGGGTCGCGGTTTCTACAACGGTCATTCGCGCATCGCCGTGCGCATCCTCGAGACGAACCCGGACATCGCGGTCGACGCCGACTGGTTCGCGCGCAAGATCGCCGAGGCCGTGTCGCTGCGTCGCGACGTGCTCAAGCTCGATGAGGTCAGCGACGCGTGGCGTGTCGTGCACAGCGAGGGCGACGGCCTGTCCGGCCTGGTCGTGGACCGCTACGGCGACCTGCTGGTGGTGGAGTTCTTCAGCGCCGGCATGTTCCGCCATCGCGAATGGATCTACGACGCGCTCAAGGCGCAGTTCCCCGGCTGCCGCTTCTACAGCTTCGCCGACGAACACGTGCAGAAGCAGGAATCCTTCGATTTCCGCGGCAGCGAGCCCGTGCCGCCGGCGGTCATCACCGAGTACGGCATCAAGTTCCGCGCCGATCCGGCCGGCGCGCACAAGACCGGTTTCTTCGCCGACCAGCGCGAGAACCGCCAGTGGCTGTCGCAGCAGGTCGAAGGCAAAAGCGTGCTGGACCTGTGCTGCAACACGGGCGGTTTTGCCGTGTATTCGGCCGTGCGCGGCGCCACCGAGGTGCTGGGCGTGGACATCGACGCGGACGTGATCGAGATCGCCAAGGGCAACGCGAAGCTCAACAACGTGCGCCCGCGCTTCGTGCAGGCGGACATCTTCCCGTGGCTGCGCGATGCGGGCATCCGCGGCGAGCAGTACGACGTGGTGATCCTGGACCCGGCGAAGATGACGCGCGACCGCGAGCAGGTCATCCCGGCGCTGAAGAAATACCTGGACATGAACAAGCTGGCGCTCGGCGTGGTGAAGCCCGGCGGGCTGTTCGCGACGTTCTCGTGCACGGGGCTGGTCAGCGAGGACCAGTTCCTCGACATGCTGCGCCGCGCGGCGTACTACTCCGGCCGCACCGTGCAGGTGCTGAAGGTCGCCGGCGCCGGCGCGGACCATCCGTGGCTGGCGCAGGTGCAGGAATCGCGCTATTTGAAGGCCGTTTTCTGCCGCGTGATCGACTGAGCGCTCTGACCCCCTCTCCCGTTTACGGGAGAGGGTTGGGGTGAGGGCGGGACATGCGATGCGATGACGACTTCGATGTCCTGCTCCTCGACGAACCGACGACTTCGAAAATCAAAGTCAAAAATGGGTTCCAGCTTTCGCTGGAATGACGGTGGCCGGGCGGATTGCCCCGCTCTGCCCTGCCCCGTGTCTCACCACCTGAGACGCGCACCGATACACTCAACCCTGCATCGAACCGCAAGAGGCCGTACCCCATGGACATGCTGATCACCGCGGCAGGCGCCGTCATCGTGGTCATGCTGGCCTACGTGGCCTGGCTGCTCACCCGCCTCGCACGCGGCCAGAGCGACGTTGCGCCGAACGCGGAACTGATCGCGCTGCGCGACGCCGAACGCGCCAAGGCGATCGAACTGTCGGCCCTGCACGTCCGCCTGGCCGAACGCGATGCGGACCTCGCGGCGAACGCCGAAACCATCGCCCGCCTCGCATCGGAACGCGATGACGCGCAGGAACGCGCTGAAAGCATGGGCACGTCCGCCCTGGAACTGGCGGCGAACCTTCGCGCCCGAGAGGCCGAACTGGGCGACGTGCGCCTGCGCCTGGACGCGGAACGCGAGGAACTGACGCGCCTGCGCGCCGAACTCGTGCAACTGCGCGAGCGCGCCGCGCAGACCGAAGCCAACCTCGCCCACGCCGAGCAGGCCAAGACCGAGATCAAGGGTTTCCTCGAAACCGCGCAGTCGAAACTCTCGGCGACGTTCGCCGAGCTGGCCGGCAAGACGTTCGAGGAACGCGGCGCGCAGTTCGAAAACAACGTGCGCACCGCGACCCAGCAGTCCAAGTCGGACATCGAGACGCTGCTCAAGCCCTTCGCCGAACAGCTCAACGTCTTCCGCAGCCGCGTGGACACGGTCTACGGCGAGGAAGCCAAGGAGCGCGCGGCGCTGGCCGGCGCGGTGAACGAACTCAAGACGCTCAACCAAGGCATGGCCGAACAGGCCTCCGCGCTGACGCGCGCGCTGAAGGGCAGCGCGAAGGTGCGCGGCGACTGGGGCGAACTGATGCTGGAAAGCGTGCTTCGCAGTTCCGGCCTGGAAGACGGCACGCACTATGAGCGTCAGACCACCAGCGAGGACGACGAAGGCCGTCGCCTGCGTCCGGACGTGATCGTGCGGTTGCCCGGCGATCGCCGCATCGTCGTCGACAGCAAGGTGAACCTGATCGACTGGCAGCAGGCGATGAACGCCGAAACGCCGGAAGAGCACGAGGACGCCCTGCGCCGTCATTCGGTCGCGCTGCGCCAGCACATGAAGGACCTGGCCGAGAAGAACTATCCGAAGGCCGTCGGCGATTCCGCGCTGGAAGTCACCGTCGCCTTCGTGCCGATCGAAGGCGCGTTGTCGGCCGCCCTGGGCACCGATGCGACGCTGCAGACCGACGCGTTCGCCAAGGGCATCGTGTTCGCATCGCCCAACACGCTGATGGCCGTACTGCGCGTGATCGAACGCCTGTGGACGCGCGACAAGGTGCAGCGCGAGGCGGTCGAGATCAGCCGGACCGGCGGCCTGCTGCTGGATGCGCTGCAGAACTTCCTTGCCGATTTCGACATGGTCGGTCGCAAGCTGACCGACGCGCATACCGCCTTCGCAGATGCACGCGGCAAGTTGTCGGAATCCACGCACGCGGTGATTCCGCGCGCGAAGCGACTGGCCGAGCTGGGCGTGAAGGGAAAGAAGGCGCTGACGGCGGAACTCACGCCGGACGAGCCGATCGTGCCGCTGGTGCTGGGTCAGACGGGTTCGAACGACTGAGCGTCGTTGCTTCGTGGGATGGGTTTCGCGGCGCGGAACCCGTCGAACCATGACGCGACTGCGATGGGTTCGCCAAGCGAAACCCATCACCGCACGGTGCGCCTCAGCGCGTCCCGTCGGTCGGCATGACCGGCATCGCATCCACCGGCACCTGCGGGTTCGTGTCGTCCTGCAGGTAGTCCGGCAGGCTGCCGGCGTCGTCGACGTTCATGCGGTCGCCGAAGATCTGGTAATCGCGGCGCTGCATCCACGCGTCACGCACGAGGGCGTAATCGTCCTCGGCGCCTTCGCGGAAGCTGTCGGTCGCCAGCAGCTGCGCGCGCACGTCGACCAGCTGCAGGCCCTGCAACGGAATGCGGATGCGGTCTTCCTCGACCTGGCGCAGCGGGCTCAGCGGCGCGTCGCCAACCATGCCGAAGGTGTCGCGCAGCGTGCGCGGGCCGAACAGCGGCAGCTCGACGAAGCGCGATTTCTTCCAGCCCCATACGCCCAGCGTCTGGCCGAAGTCCTCGCTCTTGTTCGGCAGCTTGGCGTCGGAGGCCGGATCGAAGATGCCGCCGATGCCCAACGTCGAGTTGAGCAGGAAACGTCCCAGCGACTGCCCCGCCTGCTTCGGCTTGCCCTGCAGCAGCGCATTGATCGCCGACACCGGCTGGCCGAGGTTGTTGAAGAAGTTGCTGACGCCCAGACGGAACGGACGCGGCACGACCTTCACGTAGCCGCGCGCCAGCGGTCGCGCGACGGTGCGGTCGACCGCGTTGTTGAAGCGGTGCATGCCGCGGTTGTAGCGCTCCCACGGGTCGAAGACCGTGGGCGTCGCCACAGGCGTGGGCAGGTTAGGGTCGCCGTATTCCTGGCCGTAGATCGCGTCGAAATCGCGCTCGGCCTGGGTCTGCTCGCCTTCCTTTCCGGGCTCGGTCGTCGTCGGCGGGATTTCGTTCGACGGGACCTGGTCGGTCGGCGGCACCGGTTCCGTCGGCGGCACGGTGGGCGCTTCGGTCGGCGGCAGCGGCGGCTGCGCAGGCTCCGTTACCGGCGGTGCCGGCGTGGGCTGCGTTTCGGTCGGCGGCGGCGGCGTGGGCTCGGCGGGCGGCTGCGCTTCGGTCGGCGGGCGGCCGGTCTGGCCGTCGAGGTTGGCTTTCACGCATTCGCGCGCGGCGGCCTTGTCGTCGCCGGCGGCTTTCATGCAGCGCTCGAATTCGGCGGCCTGCGCGCCGGAAAGCGGACGCGTGATGATCTGCGCCTGGCCGATCAGTGGCGCAGCGGCGAGCACGAATGCGATGAGGGGTGCGTGGGGGCGCATGGTTCGCATTGTAAAGGGGTCCGAATGCGAGACCGGCCGCGGCCAGTGTGGCCGCGACCGGAACTCAGTGTCGCGACTTAACCGGCAAAGGCGAGCGCGGCGTCGAGGCGGTAGGCCCGGCGCAGATCGGCCAGGCCCGGAGGCGATCCGACGACTTCGGCGATCCCCAGTCGCGTGCTGAGTTCGGCCAGCAGCGCGAGTCCCGCGCTGTCCACCGACTCCACGGCACTCAGGTCGAGCCTGCGCGCCTTCGCCGCGCGCAGTTGCGACCACAACGATGCAACGGCGGCACGCGTCAGCGCGCCGCCGAAGGCGAGGGTGTCACCGTCCTGGCGGACCGTCGCGGCGGCCATGTCAGTTCGTGGCGGCCTGCGCCTGCAGCTTGCCGGCCTTGATGTCGGCGGCAACCTGCGGGATGGACTTCTGCTTCAGCGGCGCATCGAACTGGTTGCGGAAGGTCTGCACGAAGCTGACGCCTTCCACCATCACGTCGAACACCTTCCACTGGCCGCCGACGTTGCGCATCAGGTAGTCGACCGGCACCGGCTCGTTACCCTGGCGCAGGTATTCGCTCGACACCTTCACGATGGCGCCGCCGCGCAGCGGGGTTTCGGACTTCACGCGGACCTTCAGCTTGGTGTTGAGGTCCAGCAGCGAGGAGCCGTAGCGCTGCATCAGGCTGTCGGCCAGCGCGTCGGCAAAGACTTTGACGTCGGCATCGGACGCGCCGCGACCGTGCACGCCCAGCACCAGGCGGGCGGAGTAGTCGCGGTCGAACATGTTGTTGAACTCGCTGGCGACGAAGTCACGCAACGCGCCACGGTCCTTCTGGAACTCGGCGCGGCGCGACTCCAGCGTGGCCAGGATGCGGGTCGAGTTGGCCAGCACGAGCTGGCTCGGCGAGCCGGCCGGAGCGGCGGTCGCGGCGGCAGGCGCCGGGGCGGTCTGCGCCAGCACGACGGCCGGTGCGGCCACGGCCAGCGCGGCGGCGATGAACAGGGAAAGGGAACGTTGGGAAATGGGCGTCATGGCTTCTTGGTCTCGTCCGTGGGGGCGGATTCGCCTTGCAGGTAATCGGGAAGTGCGGCGTCTTGGCCGCCGGGTTGACTTGCATTGTCGGCGGGCTTCGCGCCACCGCCGCTGAACATGTACTTGCCTACCAGCTGGATCAGATCGACCGCCGACTGGGTCAGGTAGATCTCATCGCCGGGCTTGAGGTTGTCCGGGTCGCCGCCCGGCGCGAGGTTCACGTAGCTCTCGCCCAGCAGGCCGCTGGTGAGGATGCTCGCGGCGGTGTCGGCCGGCAGCTTGTCGTAGCGCTTGTCGATCGCCAGGGTGACAACGGTGTCGAACTTGACGGGATCGACGTCGATCTTGTCGACATGTCCGATCGCCACGCCGCCGATCTTGATCGGCGCGTTCGGGCGCAGGGCGCCGATGGTCGAGAACCGGGCGGTCAGCGGGTAGCTGTCGCCGCCCATGCCCCAGCGGCCGTTGGTCGAGGCGAGCGCCAGGACCAGCAGCGAGGCCAGGGCCAACAGCAGGAAGGCGCCGACGGCGAATTCGATTCGGGGGGCACGGCTCATAGGCGGGATTCGGGATTCGGGATTGGGGATTCGCAAAAGCGGGTGGGGCATCAGTCGGGTGGGGTGGGTCGGGATGTCGAATCCCGGATCTCCAATCTCCAGGTCCCGGCTATTTGAACAGGAAGGCAGACATCACGAAGTTGAACATCAGCACCAGCAGCGAGGCGTTCACCACGGCGCGGGTGGTCGCGACCGAGGTGCCTTCGATGGTCGGCTCCGCGTGGAAGCCCACGTAGGCCGCCACCAGTGCCGCCGTGCCGCCGAACACCGCCGACTTCACGAAGGCCATCAGGAAGTCGTCGACGAAATCGACGCTGTCCTTGAGGACCTGCCAGAAGGTGCCGGCGTCCAGGCCGATCACGTGGACCGACTCGAAGTAGCTGGCGCTGATCGCGAAGCTGATGAAGAACGCCGTCAGCAGCGGCACGCACAGCACCGCCGCCCAGAAGCGCGGCGCGACGGCCTTGCCGACCGGGTCGATGGCCATCAAACCCAGCGCGGTGATCTGGTCGGTCGCGCGCATCAGGCCGAGTTCGGCAGCGATCGAGCTGCCGGCGCGGCCGATGAAGAGCAGGGCGGTCAGCACCGGGCCGAGTTCGCGGTACAGGCCCAGGCCGAGCATCGCGCTGACCTGCGCCGTGGCGCCGTAGGTTTCCAGGGCGCGATAGCCCAGCAACGTCACCGAAAGCCCAACGAACGCGCCACCAACGGCGATGATCGGCAGCGAACGTGCGCCGATCTTGTAGATTTCACGAACCAGCTCGCGCCAGAAGTCGGCGGTGGGCTTCGAGGCCCGGAGGACGGAAAGCGAGAACAGGCCCGCCCGACCGAGGGAGCGGGTGGCGGCAACGAACGGCATCAGGCAGCCTCCGAATTACGCGGCGCGGCATCGAACGCGATCGGGCCGTCCGGTTCGCCATTGAGGAACTGGCGCACGAACGGATCCTCGCTGGCTTCCAGCTGCGCGGGCGTGCCGGAGAACACGATGCCGCCGTTCGCGATCACGATGGCGTGGTCGGCCACGGGCAGGGTTTCGTGCACGTGGTGGGTGACGACGATGCTGGTCAGGCCCAGTGTGTCGTTGAGTCGCTTGACCAGTTCCATCACCACGCCGGAGGCGATCGGGTCCAGGCCGGTCAGCGGCTCGTCGTAGATCATCAGCGGCGGGTCCAGCGCGAGTGCGCGGGCCAGCGCGACGCGGCGCGCCATGCCGCCGGACAGTTCGCGCGGGTAGGAATCGGCCACCGCGCGAAGACCCACCGCGTGCAGCTTCATCAGCACCAGCTGGCGGATCAACGCGTCGGGCAGGGTGGTGTGCGCGCGAAGGGGGAGCGCGACGTTCTCGGCGGCGGTGAGGTCGGTCAGCAGGCCGTTGCCCTGCAGCAGCACGCCGATGCCCTTGCGCAGTTCGAGCAGGGCGCGGCGACCTTGGGGCACGGCCTGGCCGAACACTTCCACGGAACCGGACGCCGGTGCGAGTTCGCCCGTCAGTGCCGCGAGCAGCGTCGACTTGCCGCTGCCCGACGGCCCGAGCACCGCGACGATGCTGCCGCGCGGGACGTCCAGGCTGATGTCGCGCAGCACGGTGCGGCCGCCTCGATCGAGGCGGAGCTGACTCAAGCGGACGATGGGCGTTTCGTTCGTCATGCGCGTGCGTGTTCGGCCGGCTGCCGGAAAGCAGAGCAGGATGGCCGGTAAGGGCTGAACGGGAACAGGAAGGTCGGCATTGTCGCAGGTTCGTCGCGCTTTGCCCGCCGTGCCATACGGCAGGGTGTGCGGTGCGGCGCAGGGGATGATCGCGGCACGTTTTTGGGGCGGGCTTAATACGGCGCAAGGATCGGGCTCACGGCCCGCGTCTCGGCGCACGCGACGCCGCTCCGGCAAGATATCGGCGATGCCCGGCCGCTCCGACTTCCGCCTCTACCATTCCAACGCGCTGGACGTGCTGGGCGAACTGCTCGCCACGCAGCTGCGCGAGCCCGTGCCGGGCCGGCCGCTGCTGACGCCGGACGTGGTGCTGATCCCGCAGGTCGCGATGCGCCGCTGGCTCCAGTCCACGCTGGCGCAGCGCCACGGCATCGCCGCGAACCTGCGCTTCCTCACGCCCGGCGAGTTCGTCCGCGAAACCCTCGACGCCAATGTCCCGGGCGCGACCGACGACCTCGATGCCGCCGCGCTGCAATGGCGTTTGTATGCGCAACTGGCCGATCCCGCGGCGCTGTCCGGCCGTGCCTTCGCGCCGCTGCGCGCGTACCTCTCGGGCGACGATGACCTCAAGCCCTGGGCGTTGGCCGGCGAACTGGCCTCGATCTTCGAGAAATACCAGGCCTGGCGCCGCGACTGGCTGCTCGCCTGGGAAGCCGGCAACGAAGCCCATGATGCGCAGGCCGAACTGTGGCGCCGCATCGCCGGCGGCCGCCGTCATCGCGCTCGCCGCATCGACGATTACCTCGCGCGCTTCGCCGCGCCCGACGCCCCGCTGCCGGCCGGCATGCCCGCGCGGCTGTTCGCCTTCGCCACACTCAACATCTCGCCCGACGTGCTGCGCGTGATCGCCACCCAGGCGCGCGTGGGCACGCTGCATTTCCATGTGCCCACGCCGTCGCGCCGCTACTGGGGCGACCTGCCGAGCTACGCCGAACGCCTGCAACAGGACCCCGCCGAGCACGAGGACGACAACCCGCTGCTGTCGAACTGGGGCGCCGCCGGTCGCGACTTCATGGCGGTTCTGGGCGGTTACGAAGTGGTGCATCCGTCGGTGGAGGAGGAGCGCTACGCCGATCCCGAATCGCTGCCCGACGACGCGCCCGAGCGCGACAGCCTGCTCGGCCGCCTGCAACGCGACCTGCTGCACCGTCGCGCGCCGCGGCCGTGGCGCAAACAGGTCGAACGCGACGATCCCAGCCTCCAGGTCCACGCCTGCCACACGCGACTGCGCGAAGTGCAGGTGCTGCACGACCGGTTGCGCGCGTTGCTCGACGACCCTCGCTTCGATCCGCCACTGCAGGCGCGCGAGATCGCCGTGCTCGCGCCGGACATCGATCCGTATCGTCCGCACATCGAAGCCGTCTTCGGCGGCCTCGCCGGCACGCGCGACTACATTCCCTATGCGCTGGCCGACCTCAGCCCGCTCGCCGGCGAGCCGCTCGCGGATGTCTTCCTTCGCCTGCTCGCGCTGCCGGATGCGCGCTTCGGCGTGAGCGAAGTGCTCGACCTGATCGCGACGCCCGCGTTGATGGATGCAGCGAACCTCGACGCCGCGGGCCTCGAACGCCTGCGCCTGTGGCTGCACGAAGCGGGCGCGCGCTGGGGTCTGGATCCCGATCATCGCGCGCGCCACGACGCGCCGGCCGACGACGCATATACGTGGCGCTTCGCGCTCGATCGTCTGCTGTTAGGCCATGCCACCGGCGACGATGCCGACCTCGCCGGTGTCGCGCCGTGGACCGAACTGGAGGGAAGCGCGCTCGACGCCCTAGACGCGCTGATCCGCGTGCTGCGCGTGCTCGCGCGCAACGAGCGTGTGCTTGGCCGGTCGATGACCCCCGCGCAATGGCGCGACGCGTTGTTCGCTTTGCTCGACGCGTTGCTACCCGAACATCCGCGCGCCGTCGCCGACCAGCGCGCCATCGAACGCCTGCGGCGCCACGTCGACGCGTTCGCCAGCAGCGCGCGCGATGCCGGCTTCGACGAGGCCGTGCCGCCGGATGTCGCTCGCGCGTACTTCCGCACCGCGTTGTCCGAATCCGACACGCGCGCCCCGCTGCTTACCGGCGGCGTCAGCTTCGCGCGCATGGTGCCGATGCGCCTGATTCCGTTCCGCGCGATCTGCCTGCTCGGCATGAACGATGGCGATTACCCGCGTCGCGATCCCGCCGGCGGCCTCAACAAGATGACGCAGGAACTGACCACGCTCGCGCGCCGCCACGGCGACCGCTCGCTGCGCGAGGACGACCGCTTCCTGTTCCTGCAGCTGTTCGCATCGGCGGGCGAGGTGTTCTACCTGAGCTGGCTCGGCGCCGATCCGCGCGATGGCAGCGCGCGCGAACCGTCCGTGCTGGTGTCCGAGCTGCTCGACGCGGCCGCGCGCTATCACACGGACGAAGACGCGCGCGATGATCTGATGCTGCACCATCCATTGCAGCCGTTCTCGCCGCGCGCGTTCGGCGAACGTGACGAGCCGCGTCATTACAGCTATCTCGCGCCATGGCATCCCGCCGCCGATGCATTGCGCGGGCCGCGCAGCGAGGCGGGGCCGTGGTTCACCGATGCGCTGCCCGCGATCGATATGCCGGCCGAATTGCCGCTGGTCGCGCTGCGGCGTTTCCTCGCCGATCCGGCCGGCCAGTTCCTGCGCCAGCGCATGGGGCTGCGATTGCCGGATGAGATCGATGCTTACGACGACCTCGATCCGCTCACCGCGCCCGCGCGCGGGCTGGATCGCTGGAAGCTGCAGAACGTCGTGTTCGAAGCCTGCGTTGTCGGCGAAACGGACGACCTCGCCGCACGATTGCGCGCCCGCGCGCTGTTGCCCTCCGGCCCGCTGGGCGAACGCCAGCTCGCCGGTCTGAAAGCGCAGGTGCAACCGTTCGCTACTGCCTTGCGCGAGTGGCGCGAAGGCGAAGCGACGACGCGTGCGTTCGAACTCGACCTCGATGGCGTGCGTCTGTACGGCCACCTCGATCGTTTGTACGCACGCGGCGCGTTGCGACTTCGCCTGGATGCATTGCACGGGCCGGCGCAGATCGCGCACGGCCTCGACTGGCTCGTGCTTTCCGCGCTCGGCGACACGCGCCCGCTGGCGCAGCTCGCACTGTGGGACGACGGCCCCGGCGTGCGCGAGCGCGCGGCGCTGCCTGTCGTGCAGGCGCGCACCGCGTTGCGTGAACTCATCGCGCTGTATCGCGAAGGCCTGCGCGAACCGCTGCCGATCCAGGCGCGTTCCGCGTGGCGCTGGTACTCCGCGCCACGAGCGGACGAAGTCGCCGAACTGGCGGCGTGGAAGATTGCGCGGGAACAATGGGCCGGCAGCGACCGTACCTGGGGCGACGCGAACAACGCCGCCGTACAGCTCGCGCTGCGCGGACGCGATCCGTTCGCGGGCGAGTTCGACGATCCCGATGGCGTGCGCTTCCGCGAACTCGCCACGCGCCTGTTCGATGCGCTGGTGCAAGGGCAGGGCGTCGATGCGCGCACCGGAGCGGCCGCATGAGCGTCGTCCACGATGCCTTCCTCGAACTGCCGCTCGACGGCATCCGCCTGATCGAGGCCAGCGCCGGCACCGGCAAGACGTTCACGCTCGCAACGCTGGTCACGCGACTGGTGATCGAACGCGGCCTGCGCGTCGGCGAAATCCTCGCCGTCACCTACACCGAAGCCGCGACGCAGGAACTGCGCGAACGCCTGCGCCTGCGCCTCGAGCTTGCGGCAAAGCTCGCGAACGAAGTCGCGCTGATGCCGACGACGCTCGACGACGACAGCGAAGCCGCCGTCACGCGCGCGCTGATCGAACGGCAGGCGCGGCGCGAGGACCCGCTCGCACTCGCGCGTCGTTTGCGACAGGCCGCTCGCGAAATGGACCTCGCGGCGGTGTTCACCATCCACGGCTTCTGCGCGCGTGCGCTCGCCGAACACGCCGTCGAAGCAGGCCAGCCGCTGCTTGCACCGGAACTCACCGGCAGCGAGCGCGAACTCATCGACGCCGTCGCCACCGACCTGTGGCGTTCGCTCGGAAGCGATGCGGCCGATGCCGAACTGCTGCAACAGCAGTGGCGCACGCCCGACGGCCTCGCCGGAGATCTCTACAAACTGCTGTACGTGCCGCGCCTTCAGCCCGCGCCGCCGCCGCCGTCGCCCGACCCGCTGCCACAACTCGTCGAAGCCGCGGCGGCCCTGCGCGCGTCCTTCGCGACGCACGGTGACGAAGCCTGCGCGGCGCTGCACGAAGCCATCGAGAACAAGATCCTCAACGGCGCGAGCTACAAGGCCGCGCTCATCGTGGAGTTGCGAGGCGCGCTGTCGCAGTGGTGCAGCCACGGCGATGCGTCCGCGCCCGTGCACGACAAGCTCGATCGCCTCACGCCCCGGAAGCTTGCCGAAAAGACCAACAAGCCGAAGAAAGGCGCGCCACAGACGCCGAGCTCACCGCTGTTCGACGCGGTCGCGAATTACATCGACGCAGCGGACGCACGCGAAGGCTGGCTCGCATCGCGCCGCATTGCGCTGGTGCATCGCGTGCGCGAAGCGGCCGCGGGCCGTCTTGCCACGCTCAAGCGGCTGCGCCGCGAGCAAACCTTCGACGATCTCATCGCGAATCTTGCCGACGCGCTCGACGGCCCGCACGGTGCGCGCCTGGTCGAACGGCTGCGCGCGCAGTACGCGTTCGCGCTGGTCGACGAATTCCAGGACACCGACCCGCGCCAGTGGGCGATCTTCGAACGCATCTTCGGCAGCGGAGAGGAGCCGGCGCTGTTCCTGATCGGCGATCCGAAGCAGGCGATCTACCGATTCCGCGGTGGCGACGTGCACACGTACCTCGCCGCGGCGGAGCGCGCACAACGCGCGCCAGCGCTGGATCGCAACTTCCGCTCCCGGCCCTCGCTGCTGCGTGCGATCTCGGCGCTGTACGAACGTGCGGGCGAGACGGCTTTCGTCGACGAACGCATCCGCTTCCGCGACGTCGAACCCGGCGGCGCCGTGCGGGATGAAGACCTGCGACGCGATGGCCAGCCTGCGCCCGCGCTCGACATCTGCGTGCTACCGCCGCCGGACGACGGCCGCCGCAAACCGCAGTGGTACGTCGGCGAAGCGCGCCAGCTGGCCGCGCTGGCCTGCGTGACGGCGATCCACACGCTGCTGTCCGATGCACGCGAAGGCCGCGCCGTGCTGCGCGAACGCGGGCACGATCGCGCGCCGCAGTCGGGCGACATCGCGGTGCTCGTGCGCAACCACAACGAAGCGACGCTGATGCGCGAAGCGCTGTCGCGCGCCGGCATCGCCGCGGTGGCGGCCGGTCGCCGCAGTCTTTTCTCCACGGAAGAAGCACGCGATGTGCTCGCGCTGCTGGAAGCGCTGCTTCGCCCCGACGACGATGCGCGCCTGCGTGGCGCGCTGGCGACGATGCTGGTCGGACTCGACGCCGACACGCTCGCGCGCTTCGACGATGACGCACAACTCCATCGCCATTGGCAGTTGCGCGCGCTGGCATGGCGCGACCGCTGGCAGCGTCACGGCCCGCTCGCGATGATCGGCGACGTCGCGGCCGAACACGCGCCGCGTCTGCTCGGGCAGGCCGACGGCGAGCGCCGGCTCACCAACACGTTGCAGCTCGCCGAAGTGCTGCAGGAAGCCGACATCGAGGCGATCGGCGAACACGGCCTGGTCGACTGGCTGCGCACGCGGATCTCCGAAGCCGACGACAGCGATGAAACGCAGCAGCTTCGCCTGGAATCCGACGCGCGCTGCGTGCAGATCCTCACGCTGCACAAGAGCAAAGGCCTGGAATACCCCTTTGTCTTCCTGCCGTTCGCGGCCGTCGGTCGCGATGCGCGCAGCGGCAACCTCTGCGAATTCCATGACGGCAACGGCCGAGTGCTTCAGCTGCGAAGCGAGGCGACGCCGGAACATGCCGTCGCCTGGAACGATGCCCGCACGCGACAGGAAAGCGAGGAGCGCGGCGAGGATGCGCGCCTGCTCTACGTCGGCCTCACGCGGGCGCAGCATGCGCTGTGGCTTGCGACCGGCCCGTTCGCGAACGCGGAACTGAGCCCGCTGGAGCCGATGCTGCGCGGCGTCGATGCGCTTTCCGAAACGCTGGGCGAGGCCGTCGCCGTCCACCGCCTCGCGCTTCCGCTTCGCCTTCCCGACGCATTGTCGCCCGAACGTCGCGACCCCGTTTCCGCCGCGCGCGAATCGCGCCGCGTCGTGTCGCGCGACTGGTGGGTCTACAGCTTCACGCAGCTGGCGAACGAATCGCCGGGCGCGATCGAGGCCGCGCCGCGCGCCGTGGCGGAGGAGGGCGGTGCGCAGGACGAACCGGCCGTCGTCGTGTTCGACGGCGATCCACGCTTTGGTGGAAGCCGCTTCGGTAACGTGCTGCACTCGGTGCTGGAACGCGTGGACTTCGGCGCGTGGGCGGACTGGCCTGGCAACGGCATGCCCGCTGCGGAGCGCCGCCATCTCGTCGACGCACTGCACGGCGAAGGCTATGCCGACGAAGACATCGACGATGGCGTTGGTGTGCTGGCGCCATTGGTCGGCCACACGCTCGCCGTTCCGCTTCCGGACGGCACGCGCCTGTGCGACGTTCCGCCGCACGCGCGCCTGTCCGAAATGGAGTTCCACTTCGCGCTGGAAGCGACGCCGGTCGCACGGTTGCTCGCGCTGCTGCACGAACACGACCTGCTGCGCGACCGTCACGCGTTCGGCAACCGCCAGCGCCTCGAAGGCCTGATGACCGGCAAGATCGACCTCGTGTACGAGCACGATGGCCGGTACTTCGTGCTCGACTACAAATCCAACCGCCTCCCCGCCTACGACCGCGATGCGCTGGCGGCGGCGATGGACGACAGCGAATACACGCTGCAGGCGTTGCTGTACTCGCTGGCGCTGCATCGCTGGTTGCGCTTCCGCCTCGGCGACGCGTACGACTACGACCCCCACTTCGGCGGCATCCGCTATCTGTTCTGCCGTGGCCTCGACGCGGCGCGCGAGGATTCGCCCGGCGTGCATGCTTGGCGGCCGTCGCGCGAGTTGATCGATGGGCTCGATGCGCTGTTCGGTCACGCAACGCAACGCGAGGAGGCGATCGCATGAGCCTGCTCGATGCATTGCTGCGACAGGGCGCGCTGCGTCCGGTGGACCACGCGCTCGCGCAGAGCCTGCGACGCCTCGGGCGCGACGTCGGCGATACGGGCGGTCGCGATGCGGACGATCGCGTGCTGGTCGCCGCGGCGCTCGCATCGTCGGCCATCGCGCACGGCCATGCGGGTCTCGATCTTTCGCGCCCTTACCTGGTGTGCGACGCGAATGTCGAATGGCCCGACGCCTCACAATGGCGCGAGGCGTTGCAGGCATCGCGCTGGGTCGCGACGCCGGAGCGCGAGGACGCGAGCGCGCAGGCGCCGCTCGTGCTCGAAGACAATCTGCTGTACCTGCGCCGCTATCGCGAGTACGAGCGCCGTCTCGCGAAGCACCTGCGCCGCATCGCCGCGGCATCGCCCGATGCGGGCGACCTTACCGCACTCGCGCCGTTGTTCGCCGCACTGTTTCCGCACGCAGGCGAAGCCGACCGGCAGGCGCGTGCCGCTGCGCTCGCGCTGGTGCGGTCGCTGCTCCTGGTGACGGGCGGGCCGGGCACGGGCAAGACCACGACGATCACGCGCGTGCTGTTGTTGCTCATCGCGCAGGCCGCGTTCGATGGCCGTCCTGCGCCACGCATCGCGCTTGCCGCGCCGACGGGTCGCGCCGCCGAGCGCATGGCCGAAAGCCTGCGCGCCGCGATCGCGCTCCTGCGCGACGTGGAAGGCGTGGATGCATCGTGGTGCGATGCATTGCCTTCGTCGGCCAGCACGCTGCATCGCCTGCTCGGCACGATTCCCGACAGCCCGCGTTTCCGCCACGACGCCGACCATCCGTTGCCGTTCGACGCCATCGTCGTCGACGAGGCCTCGATGGTCGATCTTCCGTTGATGTGCAAGCTGGTCGAAGCCGTGCCCGACGGCGCGCGGCTGATCCTGCTCGGCGATCGGGACCAGCTTCCGTCGGTCGAGGCCGGCGACGTGCTCGCCGCGATCACCGATGCGGCGGGCGAGGGCGATGCATTGCCGCCTGCAATCGCGCGTGCGTTGACGCCGCTGCTTGGTGCGGTGGCCGCGCGCGATGACGACGGCGCGCTCGCGGGGCATCGCGTGCAGTTGCAGCGAGGGTATCGACAGGCGCAGTCGCTGGACCTCGCGCCGCTGGCCGACGCGCTGCGCACGGGCAATGCCGATGGTGCGCTCGCGTTGCTTCGCGACGGTCTTGCCGGCGTGCGTTTCCACGAGGACGTGGCCGATCCGCTGGCGCATGCGTCGCGCGAAACGCTGCTGGCACCGTGGCGTGCATTGATGTTGTTGCACGATCCGGCCGAAGCGCTGAAGCAGGCGCAGACGCTTCGCCTGCTCACCGCGCTGCGCGAAGGCGCGCAGGGCGCGGCGGCGCTGAACCAGCGCATCGAGGAAGCGCTCGCCGGCACGCAGCGCGATCCGTACTTCCACGGCCGCCTGCTCCTCGTCACGGAGAACAGCTATCGCCATGGCCTGTTCAACGGCGACATCGGCGTCGTGCAGCGCGACGCAACCGGCGTGCCGGTGGCGTGGTTCGCCGGTGGCGATGGCGTGCGCGGTTTCCATCCCGCCTCGCTGCCCGCGCACACCGGCGCGTTCGCGATGACGGTGCACAAGGCGCAGGGTTCGGAGTTCGACACGGTATGGCTGCTGTTGCCGAAGCAGGACGCGCGCACGCTCTCGCGCGAACTGCTCTACACCGGTGTCACGCGCGCGCGCCGCGAGCTGCATGTCTGCGCGAGCGAACCGGTGCTTCAGGCGGCGCTCGCGCGGCATGCGCAACGGGTGTCGGGATTGGCTTCGCGATTGCGCGGATGAGGTAGCCGTGGCCATCGTAGCCCGGGTAGCCGAAGCGCACCCGGGGGCTGTCACGCCCGACCCCGGGTGCGCTGCGCTTACCCGGGCTACGACGGTTACGCCTTATCGATGCGGATCAATCCGCGTCCGCCAGGGTCGCGCCTGCGGTCAGCGCATCCGGTCCCGTGCCATCGCCGTGCACGACCAGGTAGCCGCGCGTGACATCGGTTTCCGGATTGAGCGGAGCCCGCATCGCTTTCCACATCGCGTCCGTTTCGACCCACGTCGGTGGATACTTGTGCGCGGCGACGTCGAGCACCAGCATCCGGTCACTGGTTTGGTCGTAGGCGGCGATCGGGGAGATGTGGCCCATCGGCGACTGGCCCAGTTCGCTGCGCTGGTAGTTCACCAGCACGAAGTCGCCTTCACTCCGGAGGTTGTCGCGCACGGCGTCGCGGAAGGTATCGACATCGGAATCCGACGCGTAGACCACGCTCACCCGCGCGCCATGCGCCCGCATCAGCTGCGCGAACTCGCCGAGCGACATGCCGATGAAGCTCACCTTCCACGGGTTCATGTCCACGCGCCGGTGGTTGAACAATCGCGATTGATCCAGCGGCGTCGGCGTGGAGCGTGCGGCGTTGAGCGTGGTCAGTGCGCTGGCGACGCCGCAGTATGCGCGGCGGGTCTGCGGGACGAAGTGCGTCATCAGGTCGTCGAAGTCGGCGGCGTCGGCGCGCGCGAGCAGCTTCTGGCCGGCCGAGGAATCCAGCGCGATCAGGTGCGAAGGCATCGGATGGAATTCGGCCGACGGTGCGCGCAGGTATTTGTTCCAGGCCGTGCCGCCGCCGATCGCCAGCGCCAGTGCGGCGGTCGCGGCCAGCGCGATGATGATGCGTTTCATGGAGCCTCGTTCGGTGGCTTGCACGCGCATGCCGCGCGCATCCTGCTGCGCCATCCGTGGCGAACGAAGCACAACGCCGCCGCTATGAAATCGCGGTGAAGTCGCTGAACGACCCGTTGCGAACGCGAAACGGCGCGCCTGCGCGCGCCGTTTCCTTCCCACCGTTCCCGATTGACTGCGATTACAGCGCGGGATCGTCGCCTTCGTGCGCGTTCGCCGGGACCGGCTCTTCCACCTTCGCCTTGCGCTTGGCCTTGGCTTCGGGCTGCTTGGCGACCTTGGCCAGCTCGGCGCTGATCGCATCGGCGGCGGCCTGTTCGGCGGCCTTGTAGCGCGCACGCACGTTCGGGCAGAGCACCTGCATGTAATCGGCGTCGAAGTTCAGGCGCTCGACGAGGAAGTCGACGAACGCACGCACCTTCGGCGACTGCACACGACCGCGCGGGAAGACTGCGTTGAACTCGTAGTCCAGGCCCGTCCAGCCGGCGAGCACGCGCTGCACGTAGCCCTGTTCGGCGTACGCCTTCACGGTGACGTCCGCGGCGAGCATCAGCCCTTCGCCGCACAGCAACGCGCCGCACAGCGGGCCCGGATCGTTCGCGACCAGCACCGGATCGACGCGGAAATCGACCGTGCGCGTGCCGTCGTTGAGCGCCCAGGTGTACTGCCCGTTGCGGCGGTGCTTGGGCATCGCGACGGTGCGGTGGTGCACCAGGTCGTCCGGATGCAGCGGTTCGCCGTGGCGCGCGATGTAGCTCGGGCTCGCGTAGACCTGCGTGCGGAATGTCGCGAGCTTGCGCGCGATGAGGTTCGAATCGGGCAGGCTGCCGACGCGCAATGCGACGTCGAGTTCCTTGTCGATGATGTCGACCTGTTCGTTGGTCAGCACCATTTCCACGCGCACTTCGGGATGGCGCGCGTGGAATTCGCCCAGCAGCGGCGCGATCCACGTGATGCCGACCGAGTACGGCGCGGTGAAGCGCAACCAGCCGCGCGGGCCGCCCTGCAGCTGGCCGACGGCGCTTTCGGCTTCGTCGAGTTCGCGCGAGATGCGCTGGCAATGTTCGAAGTAGATGTTGCCGGCCTCGGTGAGGCCGAGCTTGCGCGTCGTGCGATGCAGCAGTTGCGCGCCGAGGCGCGTTTCGAGTTCCTGCACCTTGCGGCTGACGGTGGTCTTGGGCAGCTGCAGGGCGCGGGCGGCGGAGATGAAGCTGCCGTGCTCGACCACCTTTACGAAGATCAGGGTGTCGTTCAGATCGCGGGCCATGTGGGGGGTTCCTTGGGCGCGGACGGGGAGGTCAGGCCGGTCTGGCAGCAGGCGGGGCAAACCGCCCGGCCGCTTTTGGACCGATGACGGGACAATTATTCCCTCGAAATCGGACTAATCAAGTGCCGATTGGAAGCCTAACCTTTGCGGCAACTTCCCCCGGTCCCGCCGCCATGCTGACGCCCCGTCAAGCCCGATACGCCTTCCTCCCGGTGATGCTGGTCGCCCTGGCGGCGCTCGTCGGCGTGGCTCTGGTCGTGCTCCAGCAGGGCCTGGCGGCCGGTCCGGACGAGTTCTGGATGCTGGCCTGGGTGCTCGCCTTCGTACTGGCGCTGCCGGGCGCGATGCTGGTCCTGCCGGTGGTGAGCGCGGTGCTGCGTGCGGCCACCCGGCACGAGACCGTCCCGCTGGCGGGAGAAAAAATCCCGAATACGGGACATTGGGGTCGTCAGTGAACGCCACGGTTCCCCGCGCATCGGCCCAGAACGCCGGGCAAAACCGCCGGATCGCCCGTGGCGCCGTGGTTGTGCTGGGCGCGACGGGCGGCGTCGGCCGCGGCGTGGTGGAAGCCGCGCTGGCGAGCGGCCGGCCGGTGATCGCGGTCGCCCGCGACAAGGCCGGCCTGCAATGCCTGCGCGGCAAGTTTCCCAATGCCGACCTGAGCACGGTCCCGGGGTCGGTCAGCAGCGATGGCGACGGCGAACGCCTGGCGCGTGCGCTGCGCAAGCTGGGTCGTCCCATCGACGGCGTGGTTGCCGCGGTATGCGGCAGCGCCTCGCGCGGCCGGTTACTCGATCATCCCGCCGCGTTCCTGCGGCAGACGCTCGACGACGACCTGCTCCCGCACCTCGCTGCCGCGCGCCACCTGCTGCCGCTGCTTGCGCAGGCCGGACGTACTGGCACGTATGTATTGATCGGCGGCCCGGGCGCGGACCGGCCGTGGGCCGGTTACGGCCACCGTTCCATCGCGACCGCCGCGCTGCGCATGCTCGCGCGCGTGCTGCACGAGGAAGCCCGCACGATCGGCGTCCGCGTGCAGCTGCTGGCGATCGACAGCCCCGTATGCACCGACCTCAACCGCGCCAACGCGTGCGAGCAGTGGCCGAGCGCATTGGCGGTAGGGCAGCGGGCGCTTGCGCTCGTTGAACCCGACGGCCTGCAGCCGGCCGATGCGGTGGTGCCGTATTCCAAAGTGAGCTTTTCGGACGCGGCGCCGCAACCGCGCCGCCAATCGCACGCGGATGTCACGCCGGATGTCGATTGGCCGTCCGTTGATTCGACGATCCAACAGGAACCCGCAAATGGCGGCGCGAACCCCACCGCGTCGTCGGCGGCGTGTAACGGGCCTGTCACGGAAGCATCCGCAACGAAGGCAGCGGCCGTCGGACTACTGCCATCACGCTGTCTACAGGACGCGCGCACGCTGCTTCGGAACCTGATCGCTCCAGACAACTTCGCTCCGCACATAAACAACGCAACACATAACAACAACAAACAGGAAGACTCGCCATGACCCCACGCAAGGCACTCGCCCGGTCCGGAACCGGGATTCCCACCCTCGCACTGGCCACCGGCCTGCTGATGACGGTCATCGCGACCGCCTGCAGCAGCCAGGCCGAACCGGGCGCCGGCATGCCGCCGCCGCCGGAAGTCAGCGTGGCGCAGGTGCTCAACAAGGACGTCAGCCGCTGGGATGAATTCACCGGCCGCGTCACCGCCATCGAAACGGTCGAACTGCGCCCGCGCGTGTCCGGCTACGTGCAGCAGGTCGCCTACCAGGAAGGGCAGGAAGTGAAGAAGGGCGACCTGCTCTTCGTCGTCGATCCGCGCCCGTACAAGGCACGCCTCGCACAGGCCGAAGCGGACCTGGAGCGTGCCCGCGCCGAAGCCCGCCTCGCGCAGATGCAGGACAAGCGCGCGCAGACGCTGGTCGAAGCCAAGGCGATCTCGCGCGAGGAGTTCGAGACGCGTCGCGCCGCCAGCACGCAGGGCGATGCCGCCGTGCGCGCCGCCGAAGCCGCGGTCGAAAACGCCCGTCTGGACCTGCAGTTCACCTCCGTGCGTTCGCCGATCGACGGCCGCGCCGGTCGCGCACTGGTCACGCAGGGCAACCTCGCCAACGCCGACACCACGCTGCTGACCACGGTCGTCTCGCAGGATCCGGTGTTCGTCTACTTCGAATCCGACGAACAGAGCTTCCTGCGCTACCAGGAACTGGCCCGCAAGGGCGAGCGCGCCGAAACGAAGAACCCGGTGCGCGTGGGCCTGGCGAGCGAGCAGGGCTACCCGCACGAAGGCACCGTGGACTTCGTCGACAACCAGGTCGATCCGAGCACCGGCACCATCCGCGCGCGCGCCGTCCTGCGCAACCCGGACCGCATCTTCACGCCGGGCCTGTACGCGCGCGTGCAGTTGCAGGGCAGCGGCCAGTTCAAGGCGATGCTCGTCGACGACAAGGCCGTGCTCACAGATCAGGACCGCAAGTACGTCTACGTGCTGGGCGAGAAGAACGCCGCCACGCGCAAGGACGTGAAGCTCGGTCCGGTGATCGATGGCCTGCGCGTGGTGACTTCGGGCCTGGCGCCGACGGACAAGGTGATCGTGCACGGCGTGCAGAAGGTGTTCTTCCCCGGAATGCCGGTGCAGCCGAAGGTGATCGCGATGGGCGCGCCCGCGCCGCAGCCGCAGGTGGCGATGAAGTAACGCATTGAACGGCTCCTCCCCCTGCGTGCAGGGGGAGGTTGGGAGGGGCGTGAGGCGCGCAGCGCCGAGCGTTCCCGCAACGGACTTCACCCCTCCCCAACCCTCCCCTGCAAGCAGGGGAGGGGGCGCAAAGCAAAAACCGATCGGCGATGCGCAAAACGCATCGCCCAGGACCGTTGCGGCCTCGGGCCTCGCTTCGAAGCCGCAATCTAAGGAACCTTTCCATGGACTTCTCAAAGTTCTTCATCGACCGGCCGATCTTCGCCGCGGTGCTGTCGATCGTGATCTTCGCCGCAGGCCTGATCTCGATCCCGCTGCTGCCCATCGGCGAATACCCCGAAGTCGTGCCGCCTTCGGTGGTCGTGCGCACGGTGTATCCGGGTGCGAACCCGAAGGTCATCGCCGAAACCGTCGCCACGCCGCTGGAGGAATCCATCCGCGGCGTCGAGGGCCTGATGTACGTCAAGTCCGTCGCCAGCTCCGACGGCGTGCTGCAGATCACCGTGACCTTCCGTCCCGAAGTGAACGCCGACGAGGCCACCGTGCGCGTGCAGAACCGCGTCAGCCAGGCGTTGGCGCGACTGCCCGAGGACGTGCGCCGGCAAGGCGTGACCACGCAGAAGCAGTCGCCGGTCTTCCTCATGGTCGTGCACCTGACCTCGCCCAGCGGCAAGTACGACACGCTGTACCTGCGCAATTACCTGCGCCTGCACATCAAGGACCAGCTCGCCAGCATTCCCGGCGTCGGCGAAGCGCAGCCCTTCGGTGGCGGCGACTACGCGATGCGCCTGTGGCTGGATCCGGACAAGGTCGCCTCGCGCGGCATGACCGCCAGCGACGTCCTGCGCGCCGTGCGGGAGCAGAACATCCAGGTCTCCGCCGGCCAGCTCGGTGCCGAACCGATGCCGAACGGCTCGCAGTTCCTCACGCCCATCAACGCGCGCGGTCGCCTGGAAACGCCGGAAGAGTTCGGCAACATCGTGCTCAAGGGCGGCGAAGGCGGCGAAGTGGTGCGCCTGTCGGACGTCGCACGCATCGAACTCGCCGCCGGCGACTACACCATGCGTGCGCGCCTGGACGGCCAGAACGCGGCCGCGATCGGCATCTTTCAGGCGCCGGGCGCGAACGCGCTGCAGATCCGCGACGAAGTCATCCGCCGCATGGACGCCGCCGCCAAGCGCTTCCCGCCGGGCATCGAGTACAAGTCGATCTACGACACCACGATCTTCGTGCGCGACTCGATCAAGTCGGTGGTGACCACGCTGCTGGAAGCCACGCTGCTGGTGGTGCTGGTGGTGATCCTGTTCCTGCAGACCTGGCGCGCGTCGATCATTCCGCTGATCGCGGTGCCGGTGTCGGTGGTGGGCACCTTCGCGGCGCTGTACCTGCTCGGGTTCTCGATCAACACGCTGACCCTGTTCGGGTTAGTGCTCGCTATCGGCATCGTGGTGGACGACGCCATCGTCGTGGTGGAAAACGTCGAGCGACACATCGAAGACGGCCACACGCCACTGGAAGCGGCGCACATGGCGATGCGCGAAGTGTCCGGCCCGATCATCGCGATCGCGCTGGTGCTGTGCGCGGTGTTCGTGCCGATGGCGTTCCTGTCGGGCGTCACGGGCCAGTTCTACAAGCAGTTCGCCGTCACGATCGCGATCTCGACGGTGATCTCGGCCATCAACTCGCTGACGCTGTCGCCGGCACTCGCCGCGCGCCTGCTCAAGCCGCACGGCGCGCCGAAGGATTTCCTGAGCCGTGGCATCGAACGCGGTTTCGGCTGGATCTTCCGTCCGTTCAACCGCTTCTTCGGCACCGCCGCCGAGCGTTACCAGGGCGCGGTCGGCAAGGTGCTGGGCCGTCGCGGCGCGGTGTTCGTCGTGTACGCGGGCCTGCTGCTCGCCACCGGCCTGATGTTCCAGCTGGTGCCGCGCGGTTTCGTGCCGGTGCAGGACAAGAGCTACCTCATCGCGGGCATCAAGATGCCGGAAGGTTCGTCCATCGAGCGCACGGACGCGGCGCTGAAGAAGATCGGCGAGATCGCGATGAGCATCGACGGCGTGCAGAACGACGTCGCGTTCCCGGGCCTGAATCCGCTGCAGTTCAGCAACACGCCGAACTACGGTGTCACCTTCATCAACCTCAAGCCCTTCGGCCAGCGCACGCGCAGCGCCGAGGAAATCAACGCCGAGCTGAGCCAGAAGATCTCCGCGATCCAG
>Ga0209025_1000540_pt1 | contig 71185 bp, 67 predicted proteins | sample AraplaMF_Col_mLB_FD_184256 | JGI IMG/M metagenome (GOLD analysis project Ga0209025, IMG submission 184256) | Arabidopsis root microbial communities from the University of North Carolina, USA - plate scrape MF_Col_mLB (SPAdes) (version 2) | ecosystem: Host-associated > Plants > Roots > Endosphere... | reverse complement strand
GAGCAAGCTCTTAATCCATTCGCTCGACTTGCATGTATTAGGCACGCCGCCAGCGTTCATCCTGAGCCAGGATCAAACTCTCCAATAAAGTTAGTTTGTCTAGCATCTAAAAATAAAAATTGACGTTTCACGTTGTTTGTTTCGTTCAGTTTTCAAAGAACTACTTGGTCGCTCATTTGCGACTTCCTTATGTTAACATCTTCGTTTTTCGATGTCAACTAAGTTTTTCAATTTCTTTTTTGTCATTTTCTACGTTTCCGCATCAGCGACGTTTATTAATATATCACGCAGTATATATAGGGTCAATACTTTTTATAAAAAAATTTCACATCCCGTTAAGGAGTTAAAAAACCTTTGATAACCCTTATTATTTCCGTTCGTTCTTCATTCCTCCTTATTTCATATCTTATCGCTTTAACATAATCTCTAGCGAATGAAAATTCTAAATTTTGTGTTATATTATTATTATAGGAGTGTGGTGAGAATGAGCATTAAATATTCAAACAAAATCAATAAGATTCGGACCTTTGCACTAAGTTTAGTATTTATCGGCCTCTTCATTGCATACTTAGGTGTCTTTTTCCGCGACAACATTATTATTATGACAACATTTATGATGGTTGGTTTTTTAGCTGTTATCGCTAGTACTGTCGTTTACTTTTGGATTGGTATGTTATCTACAAAGACTATACAAATCATTTGTCCAAGCTGCGATAAACCAACAAAAATGCTCGGTCGCGTCGACGCATGTATGCATTGCAATCAACCTTTAACACTTGATCGAAATCTAGAAGGAAAAGAATTTGATGAGAAATATAATAAGAAGAGCTATAAATTATAGGGATATAGGGTACAGTTCTATTTACAAAGCTAAAGAAGTTTCAACTCATTAAAAAGTCGATTTCTTAACCAAGAAATCGACTTTTTAATTTTTCCTTATTAAACTAAAGTTCCCGTTAGTTTAATAAGGAAAAAGGCTATTAGAAAAACGATGCCTTTCATATCGCTTACTGTCTTCTTCTAAAATTTATTATGTCTATTTTTTCGATATTACAGTAAACATCCCCGTCATGTTGGGTGAGTAATCTTTAAAATTATATTTTTCATAGAATGACGTTTTACCTTCTGATGCAAACAAACCAACAAACGCTTTATCCGGTGCAGTCTGATTTAAGTATTCAACTAAAGCACTCATTATTTTCTTTCCAATACCATTCTTTTGATAATCTGGATGAACCACTATATCTTGAATATAGAAATAGATAGCCCCATCACCAACAATTCTCCCCATACCCACAATTCGATTATTATCATTGACTGTGACGCAGTAAATAGAATTTTGAAGTGATGTTTCCACCACTTCAAAATTCATATAATTAGTCCACCCGACAGAGTCACATAAATACTTGTATTCTTCCAATGTTGGAATGTTATTTTTAATCTCATATGTTTTCAAAGCGCATCCCCCAAGATGTTATTTTCACTACATAAAATCTATTCGACGCAGTTTTATCTAACCCTCTTACTAACTTAACTTGCTCCCATGGCCTTTCCACTTAACACTGTAATTCCAAATAAACATAAGATACCTTTATATAATAAAAAAAGAGGCTGACGTAACCGTCAGCCTCTTTTTTTATTATATATTACGCCTTATGACACTCTGGACAAACGCCATAAATTTCTAAGCGATGACTATTAATAACGAAGCCTGTCGTTTTCGCAGCTTCCTCTTCAAGCTGTTCCAATCCTCCATAAGGAAAATCAACAATCTTACCACATTTTTCACAAATCACATGATAATGTTGACTTGTAACATAATCAAATCTACTTGAAGCGTCTCCATAAGTTAATTCCTTTACAAGTCCAACTTCTTTAAATACACGTAAGTTATTATAAACAGTTGCAACACTCATATTTGGAAACTTACCTTCTAATGCTTTATAAATGTCATCCGCTGTTGGGTGCGTCATAGATTCCACAAGGTACTCTAAAATAGCATGACGCTGTGGAGTAATGCGTACACCCGTATTTTTCAGCATTTCTAGCGCTTCTTTTAATTCTTCTTTGACCACCGTCATGCACCCCGATTCTATACGGATTATTATTTTATAATTCTTATAAAGAGTGTACTCCTTTTCTTATAAATCGTCAATATTTCTACTATAAGTATGTGGTTTATTTTTGTATATAGCCTTATTCTTATGTATCTTTCCCCAGTTTCTATACATTTACATAGAAAAAAGTGCGACATAATCGCACTTGGAATACTATCATCTGAGGAGGTATGCCCTACACTTCCACTTTATGTAAGACGATAAAATATGTATAGACACTTGCCTTACTTCTATATATTTTACCTCCACTATAGGTTTACTTTATATAAGAAAGAACGTCCTCGGTATGCCCTTTTACTTTTACCTTACGCCACTCTTTTACAAGTTCACCGTCTTTATTAATAAGAAATGTCGAGCGTTCGATTCCCATATACTCTTTCCCGAAGTTCTTTTTCAATTTCCAAACATCGTACAATTCTGCCACTTTATGATCTTCATCTACTAAAAGTGTAAATGGAAGTTCATGCTTCTCAATGAATTTCAAATGTCTATTCGCTGAGTCAGGGCTTACACCAAGGATAACCGTATCCTTCTCTTGAAATAATCCATATGCATCACGAAAATCGCATGCTTCTGTTGTACACCCTGGGGTCATATCTTTCGGATAAAAATATAGAACTACATTTTTCCCGCGAAAGTCAGCTAAGCGAACTTGTTCTCCGTTACTTCCTTCTAACGTGAATTCCGGTGCCATTTCTCCTACTGTAATCATTATTATCACTCCTTATTGTTTCTTTTACTATATCAAATGCGATCTTATTTTTCATTGTCTATTACAGACCTCATCACAAAAGCAAACGGTAATGTATATCCAATTAGTGCTTCTCCGATTGCAATCCATCTCCCTATTCCAATCGGAGCTATATCACCATATCCAACGGACAATAAAGTGACTGCACTAAAATATAAACAAATTTCAACAAGCTGAAAAGAATGAGCGGTCAACCTTTCACCATCTTCTTTCAAAACTGTAAAACCCATTTCCTCTAATACAACATAACTTAATCCAAATGCAATCAGTACTGTTGTATAAATTAAAAATAACGAGGCTAAATTATATAACGAAAAGAAACGTTTTGAATCTGAATACGAACTCCATAATAATTGGACACTTCTTAAAATAGCTACTGCTGCAGTTAATAGAATAAATCCCCATAACATGTCCTCCACCTCATTTTATATGTATGAGATGGGCGGCTGATTTATCCCTTTGAAACGAACAAGCTTCTATAATTAATTCCCCGCACCACGATATCGTTTTACCCCTTGATTCCAGAGAGTAATTGCAATAGTAAAGCAAATGACACCAACAATTGGCGTTGCAAATGCATAGCTATTCCACTCTGTTTTTCTTAAGAAGTACGCCGCTGGGTATACTCCAACAAATGCAAATGGTAAAACAAACGTTAAAATGAAACGAATTACACGGTTATAAATATTAACAGGATAGCGGCCGTAATTACCTATGTTATACATAAGCGGCATAATGGAACTTTTCGCATCCGACCAAAAACCAAGGCTCGCAAGCGTAACAAATATCCCGCCGTACACAAGCGCTCCTCCTCCTACCATCAGTAAGAATAGGAAGAAATCATACCAGTAAAAGGATAAATTTAGTTCTACTGCTGCGTATCCCATTACAATAATTCCTGTAACCGCTCCAATTAAAGATTCAAGTTCCATTCTTTCTAATATAATTTGAAATAAGCTATGAATTGGTCTCGTCAATACACGATCCATTTCACCTTTAATAATGTAACGATCATTAAAGTCCCATATGTTAAAGAATGCTGAAAAAATGGCAAACGGTACTAAAAAGAAACCATAAATAAAGATGACTTCTTCTCGGCTCCATCCTTTTAATGCTTGTGTATGCCCAAATACTACGAGAATAAAGATTAAATTAACCGCTTGTAGTGATAAATCCGAAAGTAATCCGACGATAAAATCGCCTCGATACTCTAATTTAGTTTTTATATATTGGCTTGCGTATTGCAAAAATAATTTTATATATAGCATCCTATCATCCCCCTTGTACAATTAGACGTTTTCTCGCCGTTTTCCACATGAGTACAATTGGAATAATAAGTATAATTGCCCAAATTACTTGAAATAACAAAGCTTCATATAACTCACTTCCCTGTATACCTTCAGAGAAAATCATACTCGGAATATAACTAATTGCTTGAAACGGTAAAAACACCATTGCTTTTTGGGCCCATAATGGATAAAAACTAATCGGTAATAATAAACCAGAAAATAAATCAATCACAACACGTTTTGCATACATAATTCCACTATTATTAAATAAGAAGAATGTAAGCATTCCCGTCATTAAGTTTATTTGTGTATTAATGATAAAGCTAAATATTAACGATAAGAAGAAATATAACCACGTTTGAAAATTCGTTGTAATTTGTAATGAAAATAACAAAGTAACGATGACCATACCTGGGATTGAAAAGAACGCAAAACGAAATATCCCTTCGCCAAGACCTTGCATAACTTTCATTCCTAAATAGTTATATGGACGAATTAGTTCTACCGCCACACGCCCTTCTTGAATCTCCATCGCAATTTCTCTATCGATATTATTGAAATAAAAAGCACGTGCCATCCATGCGATCGCAATATACGTAGTCATTTGCGAAATAGATAAACTTTCAATATTCTCTTTCCCGCTATAAATCGCTTGCCATAAAAAATAATACGCACCGATATTAATCGTATAAATTAAAATCCCGCTGTAATAATTTGTACGATAAGCAAGCATCATTAAAAAGCGAATGCGAATCATTTCAATATACTTACCCATGCTTAATACCTTCTTCATAAATGTTACGAATTATTTCCTCTGTAGACACTTCGTTAATTTTTAAATCTTTAATTTGAAAAGCTTGTACTACTTTAGAAATAAGCATTGAAATAATAATTTCTTCATTCGGTATTTTTGCAACCCACGCATTTTCCTCTTTCGCTTTTGACCAAACAACTTGACTATCTGGCATAACCATCGATAACATCTGATAAGAAACTGGAGCGACAAATTGAAAATGGATTTCCTTCTCTGCTCCCCACTGTGTGCGAAGGTTATTTAAAGAACCGTCATACATAATATTTCCTTCATCCAGCATGATAACGCGCTCACATAAAGCTTCAATGTCAGTAATATCATGTGTTGTTAATAAAATTGTTGTTTTATAACGTTCATTCATCTCTTTTAAGAATTCACGTATTTTCAATTTCACAAGAACATCTAGCCCTATTGTTGGCTCATCTAAAAATAGTAACGGTGGATTATGAATTAATGCTGCCGCTAATTCACAGCGCATCCTTTGGCCAAGAGATAACTTTCGGACAGGCTTATCTAATAAAGGACCAATATCTAACGTTTCGATTACGTGCTCCATATGTTCCTTATACTGAGTGTCTGAAACACCGTACACTTTCTTCAATAAACGAAACGATTCTTGTACCGCAATATCCCACCAAAGCTGAGAGCGCTGACCAAAAACAACACCAATTGTTCTCACAAATTCTTCTCTTTGTTTATGTGGATTCATTCCGTTCACCGTGATTTGCCCTGAAGTCGGAGTCAAAATCCCTGTAAGCATTTTAATCGTCGTTGATTTACCAGCACCATTCTCACCAATATAACCAACCATTTCACCTTGCTTCACAGTAAAAGACACATCATTTACTGCTGGTACTATTTTATAATTACGATTTAATAAATCGCGAAATGCACCCTTTAATCCCGGACGACTTGAATAGGCTGTAAACTCTTTACGTAACCCTTGTACCTCAATTACCGATTTCATAATCGGACCCCCTTCCTAAATGTCACAACGAATAGTTTACCCAACTGCTCCTTCTATCACAAACAATACGTCTTTTCTAAAAACATGTTAGAATAATACATAGATTTTTGTAAGGAGATGAATTGTAGTGAATTTCACGAAATCAGAAGCATTACATAAAGAAGCTTTAGAACATATCGTTGGTGGTGTTAATAGTCCTTCTCGTTCTTTCAAAGCAGTTGGAGGCGGTTCTCCCGTTGCAATGGAACGTGGAAAAGGTGCTTATTTCTGGGATGTAGATGGAAATAAATATATCGATTATTTAGCAGCATACGGTCCTATTATTACTGGACATGCTCACCCCCATATAACAAAAGCAATTACAACAGCTGCTGAAAATGGTGTACTATACGGAACGCCAACAGCACTGGAAGTAAAATTTGCAAAAATGTTAAAAGAGGCAATGCCTGCATTAGATAAAGTCCGCTTCGTAAACTCTGGTACAGAATCCGTTATGACAACCATTCGTGTTGCCCGCGCTTACACTGGTCGCACAAAAATTATGAAATTTGCTGGTTGTTACCACGGTCATTCCGATTTAGTACTTGTAGCAGCTGGTTCTGGTCCTTCTACTCTTGGAACTCCTGATTCAGCTGGTGTGCCACAAAGTATTGCACAAGAGGTTATTACCGTTCCCTTTAATAATGTAGAAACTTTAAAAGAAGCGTTAGATAAATGGGGACATGAAGTAGCAGCTATCCTTGTAGAGCCAATCGTTGGAAACTTCGGTATTGTAGAGCCTAAACCTGGATTCCTTGAGAAAGTAAATGAGCTTGTCCATGAAGCTGGTGCATTAGTAATTTATGATGAAGTTATTACTGCTTTCCGCTTTATGTACGGTGGTGCTCAAGACTTACTTGGCGTAACACCAGACTTAACTGCACTTGGTAAAGTTATCGGCGGCGGACTTCCAATTGGCGCTTACGGTGGTAAGAAAGAAATTATGGAACAAGTTGCCCCGCTTGGACCTGCATATCAAGCTGGTACAATGGCAGGAAATCCTGCTTCTATGGCATCTGGTATCGCTTGTCTAGAAGTTCTTCAACAAGAAGGCGTATACGAGAAATTAGATGAACTTGGCGCAATGCTTGAAAAAGGAATTTTAGAGCAAGCTACAAAACATAATATCGATATTACAGTAAACCGCCTAAAGGGTGCATTAACTGTATACTTCACGACAAATACAATTGAAGATTACGATGCAGCCAAAAATACAGATGGTGAAATGTTCGGTAGATTCTTCAAACTTATGCTCCAAGAAGGTATTAATTTAGCACCATCTAAATATGAAGCATGGTTCTTAACGACAGAACATACACAAGAAGATATCGAATATACAATCGAAGCTGTTGGAAGAGCATTTGCTGCTTTAGCAGACAATAAATAATACTGTCATTACAAGGAAAAAAGAAAGGTTACCTTTCTTTTTTCCTTTTTTCTATTTCATAAATCCCGCATTAATAGTATAATTATTCATAATTATCTGTTTTATATTCTTTTAGATCGTTATTATCTCTGTGTACAAGGTGATTTACACCTTAAATAGTAAGATTATTCAATCTTTTACAAGAGGGGGGATTGACGGATGCTCAATAAAAAAAATACATGGACACCGTCTTTATTTCGAGATTATAAAAATGCAGAACATGATGCGTGTGGAATCGTTTCCGTTATGGAAAAAAGAAAAATTCCTACAAAAGAAAATATCGACCTTTGTATACAATCACTAATCAAAATGAACCATAGAGCTGGTTTCATCAATGGCGAAGGCGATGGTATTGGAATCCATATTGATGTACCAAAAGTACTTTGGAACGAAAAATTGAAAAGTAGCGGATATAATCCAACGATTGTGGATCATCCCCACTTTATCGTTGGACATTTTTTTCTAAACAAAAAAGAAAATATTGTTGACTTAAAAAATTACATTCGTACGCAATTAAACAATGAAAACTTTACTATTATTTTCGAAAGTGATGATGTAATAAATTCCGATGCACTCGGTCCACTTGGTAAACAGGAAGAACCTTTATTTTGGCAAGTTGCCCTTATCGCTGAAAATGAAGTTAAAAGTATTGAGCAAACATTATTTGCTGTAACGATAAAAATAGAGGAAAACGAAGCGATTCACGTTGCTTCATTAAGTCGTGATCATGTTGTATATAAAGTTCTAGGTGCTGGAGATACACTTGTTGCCTATTACAACGATTTACAACACCCACTTATCGCTTCAACTATGACATTAGGACATAATCGCTATTCTACTAATACATTATCTAATTTTTTTCGTGTACAACCATTTAGCATTCTCGGACATAATGGTGAAATTAATACAATTGCCAAATTACGTGATCAAGCCGAAATGATTCATGTACCACTAACGGCAGGGGGAAGTGACTCCCAAGATTTAAACCGCACCTTAGAGACTCTTCTTGTTCAATATAACTACAGCTTATTTGAAGCGATGGATATACTATTCCCACCAATTATTAATGAAATAAAACTATACGAAACAAACTTACAAAACTTATACACTTATATAAGAGAAGCTTGGGGACATTTCGCACAAGGACCAGCTGGCATTATTTCACGCTATAAAGATGAAGCTGTATTCAGCGTCGATTCCCTTGGCCTACGACCAGTATGGAAAGTCGAAACAGAAAGCTCTTATATTTTCTCTTCTGAACCTGGAGTTGTATCACCAACCGAATATGTAGAAGAACCGAAACCACTCGCTCCTGGAGAAAAGGTCGGATTAAAATGGAATGAACAAGATGAACTTGTTCTTTATGAATACGACAAATACCAAATTGAAGTATATAATCGTTTCCAAAAACGAATCGATGTTAACAATTATCATTTAAACTTATCTATCCCTGAAGCGAAAGAAATCCAAGGATTATGTGATTCTGTTCAAGTTGAAACGAAACAGTACGTTTCTTTCGGGTGGGATCGAGAGCATATCCAGCTCCTTGAACAGATGGCAACAAAAGGAGTTGAGCCAATTCGGTCACTTGGTCATGACTCGCCACTTGCTGCACTCGATACGGATAGACGAAATATTGCTGACTTTATTAAGGAAAGTGTAGCCGTTGTTACAAATCCAGCAATCGATCGCGATCGAGAGGTCGAACACTTCTCCACACGGACGATACTTGGAGAGCGTCCAAGTTTATTAAGCGGCGCTAAACAGCCATTTGTAGTTGAGATGCTTTCACCAATTATTTTAGAAGGAAGTGTTGCACAATCTATCGCAGAGGAATTGCACACAATTACGTACGAACAACTTATACAGTTGTTCGTTACACATAGTTCTATCGCTACAATTTCTGCCACCTTCAGTCCGTTAGAAACTTTACAATGCGCATTAAATCGAATTAGTTCCGAAGCGATAGCTGCCGTTAACAATGGTGCTTCCCTACTATTATTAGATGACGCAAAAGCTCATCTAAATGAACAGTTATGGATGGATCCACATTTAGTTACCGCTAAAGTACATCAAGTATTAAGTGAAAATAAATTACGCAGAAACTGTTCTCTCGTTATACGTTCTGGTGCCCTTCGTTCCTTACACGATATCGTCACACTATATGGATTAGGAGCAGACAGTATTAATCCATATTTATTGTTCGCGACCGTAAATGATGGATCAAAAACACCAATTATGAATCTGTATAATGCACTTAATAAAGGACTAGAGAAAGTCATTTCAACAATTGGAATTCATGAGTTACGTGGTTACGGCCGCCTCTATTCCTCTATCGGATTACATGAGGAAATCGCAAATATATTACAAATTACGAATTTCTTCGGTTCAAATGATTTAGCTTTTTCACTTGAATCGCTTGCTAAAGATGCGAAATCGCGGGCAAATGATTATAACAACCCTAAAATTAGAATGCGAAAATCATTTCATATATTCCCACGGATTTGGAAAGCAATTGGTGATGTTGCAAAAGGAAATTCTTATGATGATTACCGCGAAAAGTTAAGTGAATTAGAAGACAATAATCCGATTGCAATCAGACACCTTGTTCAAACGAAACAAACAAAGCATGTCGTTCCGGCTGAAGAAGTGTCTATTAGCATTCAAAATCATGATTTACCGTTTATTATTAGTTCCATGTCATTCGGTTCTCAAAATGAAATTGCCTTTCGTGCATATGCAGAAGCTGCCGATCAGCTAAATATGATTAGTTTGAACGGTGAAGGCGGCGAAATTAAAGATATGATTGGCAAATACCCAAATACACGTGGACAACAAGTTGCATCTGGCCGATTTGGAGTAAACGCTGAACTACTAAATTCATCAAATTTAATTGAAATAAAAATCGGTCAAGGCGCAAAACCTGGCGAAGGCGGACATTTACCAGGTTCTAAAGTAACCGCAAAAATTGCTGAGGCACGTAACGCTACAATTGGATCAGATTTAATTTCGCCTTCTAACAACCATGATATTTATTCGATTGAAGATTTAGCTCAAATGATTACAGAAATTAAAACGGCTAATCAACTTGCAAAAGTAGCCGTAAAAGTCCCTGTCGTTCCTAACATTGGAACAATTGCTGTCGGTATCGCTAAAGCTGGCGCTGATTTTATTAACATTAGCGGATTTGACGGCGGAACAGGGGCTGCACGTATTCATGCATTACAACATGTAGGTCTTCCAGTAGAAATCGGTGTTAAAGCTGCTCACAACGCTCTACTAGAAGCAGGTATGAGACATAAAGTAGAAATTTGGGCAGATGGTGGTATTCGAAGTGTAAATGATGCCTTAAAAATCATGCTTCTTGGAGCAAACCGTATTGGGTTTGGTACATTATCAATGATTGCCATCGGCTGTACAACTTGCCGTGGTTGTCATCTAGATACTTGCCACGTTGGAATTGCAACACAAATTGAATCTGAAGCACAAGCGAAAGAACATGGATTACGCCGCTTCGTCCCGCGCGAATTAGAAAGCGCAGTTGCTGGCCTATTAAATTTATTCACCACTTTCGGTTTAGAATTAAAACGGTTAACAGGGCAACTCGGTTATACAAATTTACAAGAAATTGTCGGGCGTTCCGATTTATTAGAACAAGTTCGAAGTCAAGATTTGTTAGAGTTATGTAATTTACTACAAACGATAGAAAATTCAACTGTTACAACAAGAGTATCTGTGGAAGAAAAACAATTTGAAACAGTGCATTCTCCTCACTCAAAAGAATTAGTAGGAGTTGGCGTAGAGCAACGAGTCATGGGCGGTTTAGAATCTTGTTATCGCGTTCGTAGTAAATTATATGAAGATACAAAGCTTGAACCACTTACATTAAAGTATACAAATGGCTCTGTTCCTGGAAATGGATTAGGCGCTTACAATAGTGAAAACTTATTTATACACGTAAATGGCGGCGCACAAGATGGCATTGGCAAAACTTCATTTGGCGGTGGCATTTATATAACGAAAGCAAAAGGTAAAAATGGAACATATTATAATGGGTCTGTCGGAAAAGGATTTGGATATGGTGCACAAAAAGGTGCATTATACGTGCAAGGTAACGCCGACGCTCGTGCTGGTATTCGCCTTTCTGGAGCAGACATGATAATTGGAGGGAGAATGACAAAACCACTCCGTGAAAAAGAGCAAGGAAATATAGGATCATACTCGAATATTAAAGGTTTCGCTTTTGAATATATGACAAATGGGCGGGCTCTTGTTTTAGGAGATCCTGGTCCATGGATCTGTGCTGGTATGACTGGTGGTGTTGTTTATTTACGTCATGATTCAAACTTAGGTTTAACAGAAAAAGCCTTAAAAAGAAGAATCGCAAAAGGTGCAAATGTTACATTACAATCAATTAGTAAAAATGGTGTGCAAGATGTAACTGAACTATTGCTAGATTATATTCGTGTATTAAATGAGCATGAGCAATATGAGGAAGTTGCTTTGTTAACCCCGTTACTAGATGATATGCAGCAGCAATTTTTTGAAATTATCCCGAAAAAGGAGCAGGCTGATCCATCTATCTCAACTGAGTGATATATACCATTTTTATTTTCAATAAAAAATTGACGAAGTATACTTCTCATAGTAATCTATAGTAACAATTTGAAACCTGCTGAAATTCAGCAGGTTTTTTTACTAAAAATTAATGTTTAAAAAGAATTAGGAAAAAATTATAAAGTGAAACTTTAATCAATGGTGGTTTTGTTCATCCCCCACTGATTATGAGCCCACACCAATCGGGCATTTACGGGCAGCCCGACTCCCACCTAACTCCTTTGCTCTAGCCGAACTTTGAGGTAGGAGTTCTACTGCCCGCAAATAGCGGGATAAATGAATCTTAATTTCTTTTTTTATATCACTAAAATATCACTTGCTAACATATTGTAATGAATGTATAGTATCATGTTGTACATTCATTATGACAAGAGAAAGGATCTTATTAAGGGTATGAAACTTGGTGCTCGCATTTTAAAAACGGGTATTGCCATCACATTAGCTTTATTTGCTTGTATTTTACTTCACTTACCGAGTCCGGTATTTGCGGGAATCTCAGCTATATTCGCTGTTCAACCGTCTGTATATCGTTCATATTTAACTGCACTTGAACAAATTCAAGCAAACGTAATTGGTGCGGTATTCGCTATCGTATTTGCTACTGCTTTTGGACATAATCCTTTTATTATTGGATTAACATGTATATTAGTAATTGCTCTTACATTACAATTACGATTAGAAAACACAATATCAATTGCTTTAGTAACAGTTATCGCCATTATGGAGTATCAAGGCGAAGATTTCTTTAGTTTTGCCTTACTTCGCTTTGCGACGATTATGATCGGAATTATTGCGGCTTCAGTTGTAAATTTAGTGTTTATGCCGCCAAAATACGAAACAAAGCTTTATCATCGTATCGTTGATAATACAGAGGAAATTGTGAAATGGATTCGAATGAATAGCAGGCAAGCTTCTGACTTTACAACGTTAAAAACTGATATTGATCGTATGAAAGAAAAAATGATCAAACTAAACCATTACTATTTGCTGTATAAAGAAGAAAGAAGCTACACGAAAAAAGTACAGTTCGCAAAAATTCGTAAGCTCGTTTTATTCAGACAAATGTTAGCGACGACAAGCCGTGCTTTAAGTACGTTAAAATCATTACATCGCACTGAAAATGAACTGCGCTATATGCCAGAAGAATTTCAGGAATCTATTCAAAACGAACTTGACTCATTAACGCATTATCATGAACAAGTTTTATTAAAATTTATTGGTAAAGCAAAGAAACAACAATCCGTTGAGATGCTTGATGAAGTTGAAACAGGTAAACAAGAATTAATTGATATCTTTATGGAGTATCAAAACAAAGATGATGAGGAAGCATATAAAACATGGTTACATCTATTCCCTCTTATTTCTTCAATTATTAATTATAGTGAAGAAGTAGAGCATTTAGATTTACTTGTGGATAGCTTCTACACATACCATAAACCAGAAACAGAACTCCAAATCGACGATAAAAAAGAAGACGAATAAAAAACAGCTCCTTTTACGCTAAAGGAGCTGTTTCTGTTATATTTTGAAGTTGATATAAATTGTAATAGAATCCCCTTTTTTTCATTAACTCTTCATGAGAACCTGTTTCTTTAATTTCACCATCTTCAATGTAAATAATTGTATCAACATGCGTAATCGTTGCTAATCGATGTGCAATTATAATCGTCGTCCGATCAGCAGCTAACGTTTGAAGTGCCTCTTGAATATACCGTTCGTTTTCTAAATCTAAAGCAGAAGTTGCTTCATCTAATATAAGTAACGATGGATTCTTTAGAAATACTCGCGCAATTGCTACACGTTGCCTTTGCCCACCAGATAACTTCACACCACGTTCTCCAACAACAGTATTGTAACCATCTGGTAACTCTATAATAAAATCATGAATTTGCGCGGCTTTGGCTGCTGCAATCACTTCTGTCTCTTTAGCTTTCGGATTTCCATATAAAATATTAGCTCCGATTGTATCGCTAAATAATAAATTATCTTGCAGTACAATTCCAATATGGCTACGTAAATTTCTCATATCATACTTTCTTACATCTATCCCATCTACATAAACTGACCCTTCCGAAACATCATAGAAACGCGGAATTAAACTAGCAAGAGATGACTTTCCTCCCCCACTCGCTCCTACAAGTGCTACCTTCTCTCCTGGCCGCATAGTTAATGACAAGTTATGTAATATCTCTTTTTCATCTGCATTATAACGAAAAGACACATTATCAAATACAATTTCTCCATTTAATTTTTTCGCTTGTACCGCATTTGGCACATTAACAATATCGTACTTTTCATCTAACAGTTCAAACACTCGATCCATCGAGGCGAAAGATTGCGTTAATGTTGTAGATGAATTAACAAGGCGGCGAAGCGGACTATATAAACTATCCATATAACCAACAAAAGCTACCATAGTCCCTAGCGTTAACTGACCTTGAATTACTTCATATGCTGCAAAACCAATGACAAGTAACGGGCCTAAATCAGTTAAAGTATTTACTGCCGAAAATGTTCTCGCCGTCCAACTTGTATGCGTTAATGCTTTCGTTAAAAATTCATTATTTCTTTTTTCAAACTGCTTACCCTCATACTCTTCTAATGCAAAGCTACGCGTCACTTGCATTCCTTGAATACGTTCATGTAAATAACCTTGCATAGTTGCTAACGCTTGTGAACGTTCTTTCGTCAATTTTCGAAGACGTCCGAAAAAATATTTCACCGCAACAACATAAATAGGTAAAATCAATAAAGCAACAAACGTTAACTTTATGTTCATAGAAAACATAACAATAATAGCAATCGCAATTGTCGCAGTATCTAGCCAAACATTCATTAAACCGGTAATTACAAAATCCTTCGTTTGCTCTACATCATGGATTACACGTGAAATAAGCTCTCCTGTTTTTGTATTCGAATAATAACGCAAGCTCAATTTTTGCAAGTGACCAAAAATATGTTTCCGCAAATCATATAGTATTGTATTCGCGATACGTTGCGCGAAATATTGACGATAATATTCAATCGGTGGCCTTAATACTGCAAAAATAAAAAAGGCTATCCCAATCGCCGTTATTAATTGGGACGTTTTATCTTGAAGTGAACCCCCACCTTGGATTACATCGTCGATAATATACTTTAATAACCATGGCATAATAAGCGGGATACCGAACTTAACTAGACCGATAACAATTGTAATAGCAATAAGCCATCTATATGGTTTAACAAATTTTAAATATCTTTTTATACCTTGCACATAATCCCCCCTCTAATAGGACAAACCTGCCGGGAAATCCCCTGCAGGTTTGTTTTAATTTCTGTACATTAAATATCTCTCATACCACATATCTACGAAATCTGGTGCAAATGGACCTTTTCTTTGATGAATCCACTGCGTTAAATGTGCTACATTTCGCTTTAAAATTGTATCAATAACAGGTGGATATTGCATGATTTGACTATGCTTTTCATACTCATCTTCATCTAACAGTGTATATGTCATATCTGGATACACTTTAATATCTAAATCATAATCAATATACTTTAATGCTTCTGAATCATATGCAAAAGGAGAACTTAAATTACAATAATAATATACGCCCTCTTCTCTTAGCATCCCAATCACATTAAACCAATAGTTTGCATGAAAATAACAAATTGCAGGTTCCCGAGTAACCCATGTTCGGCCATCTGATTCTGTAACTATTGTTCGATCATTCGCTCCAATTACAAGACTCTGTGTCCCTTTTAAAATCGTTGTCTCTTCCCACATTCTATGAATGGAGCCATTATGTTTATAACTATGTATTTGTACTTTTTCTCCTTCTTTGGGAAATGCCATATATGCTCCCTTCTTTCAACTGCAAATGCCCTTCTTAAATTAAATCAACTATCCTTTGAACTGCATTCACTTTTTTTCTATTATAACTTTTTTGTCGAAATTTTAAAACTAAAGCGACAAGACTCTATTTTTTACACTGCATGTTTATTGTTGAATACCATATCCCTACTGAGGCTTTTCCTGACTCATTTATAAATAAGGAAATAATAACAGAAAAAGCCCTTCCTTATTTTCATGTTAAGAAGGACTTTTCATCTGAAGGTAAGAACATATCTTATCCTAAATTTGAAATCATTTTTTCAGTTTCAAAAGATTTAATCACACTATTCGTTTGCTTTTCGAATTTTTCATGTAATAGTTTCAATGCTATTTCTGTTCTATATATTTCTTGGCGAATAAAATGTAAGTCTTTTTTATCGCACGTATCCTTTTCACTCACTTCAATTTGCTGATACTTCTCTAAGTGTGATTGCAATTTTAACAGCTCATCCATCGTTTCCAATTGCTCTCCTACCAACTTATCAAAATCCTTCATTACTTACCCCCTTTTAGATTTATTCATTAGTTATTATTCCTAATTACATATTTCTAATCTTTAACTTCCTTCTCCTTTGACTACATTTGTTGACTTATTAGAAGTTATGTCGTTCACTTTCTTTTCATTACAATGACCCGCACACAAAGAAAACACTTCTCTCGAATTGGAGAAGTGTTTTTCTTTCATTACTCGTTTGAACTAGAAGATTGTGATTGTTTTGCAGCTGATTTTGCATTTTGTTTTTTCACAGCATGCACATCTGTTTCAGTTGCAAATTCTGTACCATAACTAGCGTTTGCACTTTGTGCACCAGAAGCTTGTGCTTTCTTTGCTTCTGATTGTGCGTTTGCTTGTTTTACTGCTTGTACATTTGTTTCAGTCGCAAACTCTGTACCATAACTAGCATTTGTACTTTGAATGCTAGCACCAGAAGTTGCCTTGTTATAACCTTGTTGTTTTTTACTCATCTTTCTCACCTCCACAATCAATAATGTAACCAATTCAACCAGAAACTATCCGTAATTTTCTGTTGAAAAATTTCCGCATATATCTCTTAATACTCATTCAAACTATAGGGTACGGAGGTGGAAATATGTATATAGGACGCGATATGACTGAACTAACGATGATTTCAAAAAATGAATGGAAAGAAGATGAATTAGCTTATTTTCATCATTCATTACAACAGATTTTGCCCTATTTAAACGCAGAAGGTCAAAGTATTTATAAAGAAATTGTAGTAGAAATTGAATCAAGAGGTGGCTTACAAGAAGGTGATGCCAGTTGGACTCATGGGACAAAAATTTCTTACGATTAAAAAAGTGTTCCCAATCTAGGGAACACTTTTTTTGTTTATTGCATTGTAATTTTCTCAACACAACTCTCATAAATCGTACGATGCGATTTAGAGAAAGGTAACTGCTCAAATGCTTCTTTCGATACAAACTTTAATGTATCTGTTTCAACAATATCACCAGTTACTTTTCCGTAAAATACGAATATATCCCAGGTGCGATGCGTAAACGTATGTTGCACATTCATTGCGTACTCATCAATAGAAATCGAAAGCTCAAACTTTTCCTTCATATAATCTATAAGCTGTTCTTTCTGACTTCGAATCCCTTCGCCAAGTTCAATATTCGGAAACTCCCACATATTAGCTAATAATCCGCTACTTGGACGTTTATTAATAACGTAACGACCATCTTCAGTTTGAAGTACTCCTGCAACAAGCGGTACCATTGTAGGAGCTTTCGCTTTACTTTTTACTGGTAGTTCTTTTTGAACACCTTCAGCATATCCCCTACAATGCTCACGTACAGGACAAAGTAAGCATGCTGGATTTTTAGGAATACAAATTAGTGCACCTAATTCCATCAAACCTTGATTAAAATAAGATGGATTTTCAGCTGAAATAATTTCCCGCACAATCTCTTCAAACACTTTTCTAGTTTTCGGTTTTGCAATGTCATCCCATACTGATAAAATACGGGATAACACGCGCATAACATTTCCGTCAACTGCTGGCTCTGGTATACCATATGCGATACTTAAAATTGCACCTTTTGTATATGGTCCCACTCCTTTTAATTTTTCAATTTTCTTTACATCACTCGGTACTATCCCGCCATATACTTCTTTTACCTCTTTTACAGCCGTGTGTAAATTTCGTGCTCTAGAATAATACCCTAAACCTTCCCATGCTTTTAATACTTCTTCATCATCAGCATTTGCTAAAGCTTCCAGCGTAGGGAACTTCCCCATAAAATTTGCGTAATATGGTTTTACAGCTTCTACCCTTGTTTGCTGTAACATAATTTCCGAAACCCAAACACGGTATGGATCTTTATTTTTTCGCCACGGTAAGTCGCGTTGCTCTTTTTCAAACCAACCAATTAAATCATTTTGAAACTGCTCTATGTTAAATTTTTCTAATATTTCAAGTGTCAAACTTGATCCCCCTCATTTTTTTGCATATACGTACTATTATAAAGATTTTTAGGAAAAAATTTAAGTAAGATGACATAGGAAATAGAAGGCAAAGGACTTGAGGTATCGAATAAAAAGAGTTACATTAATAAAAAACGGAGGTGGATTTCTATGGACACAGCCACTCACCTTGTTATGGGTGTCACTTTAGGTAGTTTGGCAACATTAGACCCAGCTATAGCGCAAAGTGATATTGGACCACAAGCAGTTATGCTCGCTACAATTGCTGGTTCCAATATTCCTGACATCGATACAGTTTTAAAATTGCGTAATAACGCTAAATATATAAGAAATCATCGCGGGGTTACTCATTCCATTCCTGCAGTAATTCTTTGGTCATTCCTTATAAGCGGCATCTCTTTCGCCTTCTTTTCAGACGCTCCATATCTTCATCTACTACTTTGGTCATTTATAGCTGTCTTTCTTCACGTCTTTGTAGATATTTTCAATGCCTACGGTACACAAGCGTTACGGCCTTTCACAAAAAAATGGGTCGCACTCGGCATAATTAATACGTTTGATACTGTGATTTTCTTTATCCATATACTTGCGATTGCTTGCATGCTCGTAGGTTCCCATAAAGGATATACAGCCTTAGCTGCATATATATTAATGATTGTTTACTATATCGGACGGATTATGATGCATAGAAATATAAGAAGCGTTGTACACAAACGTTTCAAACATGTTGAGAAGATCATCATTTCTCCTTCTTATCGATTTTATCATTATCATTTAGCAGTCGTTACGACTGATTATTACTACGTTGCGAGATGGCATCGTGGTAACATTATGATATACGATAAGTTCGATCGGGTACCGTTCCCAGATAACGCTATTATGAGAGCTGCTAAACAAGATGAAAACATCTCGGCCTTCTTATCTTTCTCTCCTGTATATCGTTGGGATATTTTTGATTATGATAACTATTACGAAATTCGATTCATTGATTTGCGCTATCGAAGTAAAGATTATTATCCATTCGTTGCAATCGTTCAGCTCGATCAAAATTTAAATATTATTAATTCTTATACCGGATGGATTTTCAGCGAAGAAAAACTTCGAAAGAAACTGGAATTGCTTCCACATTAAAAAAAGCGACTTTAGTCGCTTTTTTAATGTTTTAAATGGTCTTCTTGATTAATTAAATGGCTGTATTTCGGATTATTTGTACGCATTTCATGAAGACGCGCTCCATGATTATTAATCCATGTTCTTACTACTTGCTCAGTCATTTCCTCACCTTGATAACGACCTGATTTCGCATAAGTTGTTTGAAAATCTTCCCAAAGTAATTCAACCCACGCACGAGCTTGTCCGTAAGAAAGCTTGTCATTCTTGTCTAATAATTCTTTCGTTAATGCTTCATAAATATCATTCATGTTCTAATCTCCTTTTACCTATTTATCCCTTCATTTCTAAAGGATAGTTTCTTCTATTTTGCACATTCTATAAGTGATACTTCTTAAAGAGGTATCAACTGATGATGAGGAGGGCGTTCGCAATGGGTAAACAAGCCGAATTTTGGTCTGAGTCAAAAAACAACAGCAAAATCGACGGTCAGCCGAAAGCGAAATCACGCTTCGCTTCGAAACGACCTAACGGCACAATTAACACGCACCCACAAGAACGTATGCGTGCTGCAAATCAGCAGGAAGAGTAGTACAGGTACAGCCTAAAAAATTAACTTCCTACACGAGGTGATAAAGATGAGCTACCGTGATCGTTTAGATAGTCGTTCTGAATTATTTAACCATACGTGGACTCGTCCGAAACATGCGAAAGCGCAAGTTAACGGACAGACGCAACAAACCCAGTCTCTCATTATATTGGCCAACGAATGTAAAAAACGCCAATTTTAGAATCTCCTATCTCCTTTAACGCCTACCAAAGATGAAAACCAGAGAGATATTCGCTCTCTGGTTTTTATTTTTCTTGCAACAAGGAAATTGGTATCCCAATCTCTTCATTATCATTTTGCTTATAACCCCAAGCAAATACCCCATTGAAGTACGTAATTTTAAATAATACACCAGGTTCTTCTACTAATTCATATGTCTCACCAATATGGAATTTGTTTATATCAGTCATGTAAGCACGGGCCATGGCCATCTTTCTCATTAATACATCGAATTCATTTACAATTCCAAGTTGCTCAGCCTTTACTGCTTGCTCCTTTAAAGCGCCAATTTCTTCTCTAAGCTCATGCGGTGTCATTTCACTGTAGCGTTTTGGCATATTCATCTTATTATTCCCCTCATCCCTCTTCACTTTTCATTTGTAAAAATATCTCTATTTCATCAATAGAAAATCCTTTTCGATATAACGCTTGTTTCATCTTATTTTCGAATGTCCATCCATCATACTTCTTATATTTCTCATAATATTTATTTCCATGATAGTGTAACGCTTCTTGTTGCTTTTCGTCATCTTTTTCGTCTTTCAATTCTTCCAAACAAATTTGAATCACATCTCTAGAATATCCTTTACGAACAAGCATTTCATCTAACTTTAGCTTCATTTGTAAAAATGAATGCTTTTGATAAGATTTTTTCTTTTTTTCTACAAGAATCAAAGCATTTTCAATTTGCTTCTCCTTTGGATACTCTTGTAAACTATGTGTAATGATTAGATCCTGAACGCCTTTATTTAACAGCTCTCTTTTTATAACAGTTGGACCTTTTCGATTCACATTACTTTGCGTTCGCGTATATAAAATGGCATACTCTTTATCATTAATATATCGGTCATGTAATAATTTCGAAACGACTTCAGAGATGATGGCCTGTCCCACTTCTTTTTTTCGTAAAAAATCTTCTATTTCTTGTTTCGTTCTCATTTGATAGGATAAATAGGAGATTGCTTGTAAATATGCTTTTTGTACCTCTTCATTGAACAAAATATTGCCTAACTCTATTTCATCAATTTCTAAACCTTTTTGTAATCCATGTTTCATTAAGATTACTTGATCCACACTAAATCCGTACTCTTCACCTTGACCTTTATCAATATAAATATTAAATCGCTCTTTCGATCGTTTTTGCACTTCTATTTTTGTAATGACAGCCATACTCTCACCTCTCTATTATTTTAACATAGTCAAGGAACGTTTTTGCTTTTCAAGAATATATATAATGAGGAGGAAATAATTGTGAGAATCGCAATTTCTGGTGGTACCGGCTTTATCGGTAAATACCTTTCTACTTTTTTTATTCAAAAAGGATATAATGTTTACATTCTTACTCGAAACAAAACTACTGAAACTTCCCACCCTAACCTTCAGTATGTACGATGGACACCTGATTTACAAACCTTCCCCCTCTCTTCTATTGATGTAGTTATTAATCTAGCTGGAGAGTCTATTAATAGTAGGTGGACAAAGAAACAAAAGGAATCCATTTTAAACAGTCGAATTCAAACAACAAAAGGACTTATTAAACAATTGCAAACACTTGGTACAAAGCCAAATACATTTATTAACGCAAGTGCTATTGGATACTATGGAACGTCTGAAACTGAGTCTTTTACAGAACAGCATGAGATTCCTGGAAATGACTTTTTAGCAAATACAGTATATTCATGGGAACAAGAAGCATCTAAAGCACGTTCTCTTGGAATGCGAACAATCTACGCAAGATTCGGAGTCATATTAGGTGCAGACGGAGGTGCTCTTCCAAAGATGCTACTTCCCTATCAATTTTATATCGGAGGCACAATTGGATCTGGAAATCAATGGTTATCATGGATTCATATAGATGATGTCGTTCGCATGATTGATTTCATCATACACAAAGAAGAAATTAATGGTCCTCTTAATATTACAGCCCCGTTACCTATAAGAATGAAGGAATTTGGAGAAACCATGGCAACTATAATGAGAAAACCTCATTGGTTACCTGTCCCTTCATTTATGCTTCACGCTTTATTGGGTGAGATGAGTATACTTGTACTAGAAGGGCAACATGTATTACCTAGTAAAGCAATTGAACATGGGTACCAATACACATTTCCGACAATAGACCATGCATTACAAAATATACTTTCGCATACAATGTAGTACTTCTAAAACACAGTTTTACAAGGGGTTCCCTTTCAAAACTTTCATTTTCTAGGATTCAGAGCATTACTACACAAATAACCTTTCAGTTACTTTTTCTTCAATCACATTAATATTGTAAAGTAACAGAAATGAGGTACCTATGAAAATATTGCTCAAACAAGCCATTGTGTATCCTATTACATCTCCCAAGTTTCAAGGTGATGTACTCGTTATAGGAGAACGAATTGCTGAGGTCAAACCTTCTATTCAGCCTACTCAAGATATGACCGTTATAGATGCGCGAGCTCTTCATCTCTTACCTGGATTTATTGACGTCCATACTCACCTTGGTCTCTATGATGAAGGCACTGGTTGGGCTGGAAATGACGCTAACGAAACCTCTGAAGTTTCAACACCACATATCCGTTCTTTAGACGGAATCCATCCTTTTGATATCGCATTTCAAGACGCTGTACAAAACGGGATCACAACTGTTCACGTTATGCCTGGGAGTCAAAATATTATCGGCGGTACTACTTGTGTAATAAAAACTGCTGGAACTTGTATTGATCACATGATTATTCAAGAACCTGCTGGTTTAAAGATTGCCTTTGGAGAAAACCCTAAAAAGGTTCATAGTAATGGAACGAAAGAGTCCATTACACGCATGGGCATTATGGGGTTACTTCGGGAATCATTCTATGAAGCACAGCACTACGGGCATGAAGCTGATTTTCGAATGCTCCCTATTTTAAAAGCATTACGCCGCGAAATACCGGTACGTATCCACGCTCACCGTGCTGACGATATTAGTTCTGCTTTACGTTTTGCAACAGAATTCAATCTTGATTTACGTATTGAGCATTGTACAGAAGGACACTTTATTGTTGAAGAGCTTTCAAAACACAATTTAAAGGTTTCAGTTGGTCCCACTCTTACACGCCGGTCTAAAATCGAACTAAAAAACAAAACATGGGATACTTACCATATATTATCTAAAAATGGAGTAGAAGTTTCTATAACAACTGATCACCCTTATACACCAATTCAATATTTAAATGTTTGTGCTGCTGTCGCAGTAAGGGAAGGATTAGACGAGAAAACTGCATTGGAAGGAATCACTATATTTCCAGCGAGAAATTTGCGTTTAGAGGATAGAATTGGAAGCATTGAGGTTGGAAAAGACGCTGATCTCGTGTTATGGACACATCATCCTTTCCATTATTTAGCCAAGCCTGTACTAACTATGATTGACGGAAAAATAATTTACAAAAAAAATAAAAAAAACTAGTTTATTTTTTTGACTAGATAAAGTATTATACGATTATAAACTGAATGAAACCATAATCAATTTGTGTCGTGATTATCATTTTCAAATTGATGAATGGGGAAGGCAAATGGTGCGCCACCAGCGTTATAAACTGGTTCTAGTGGGTTCGATTCCCACCCCGAAATTTTTTAAAGATTGATATAAAAATTTCGAGGGTGGGGTGCTTTTTCGTCATGCTACCCTCGTGTGAGGAGGAGTTAGTGTGTTGAAAAAACGCGACTTACACGACAGCCACGTTCTATACGAGTTAATGGTGGATCCAGCTGTCTTCCCTTTTGTGCGTCAAAAGGCTTATTCTTATGAGGAATATTTATTTTTAACGAAACAAACCATTGAAGCCGAAGAGCGTGGAGAGTTAATTTCACGCACAATTTTAGATGAATGGGGTAACCCTATCGGAACAATTACTTTATTTGATGTGCAAGAAAAAGCTGGATTCCTTGGAACATGGCTTGGAAAACCATACCATGGCAAAGGCTATAATAAATTGGCGAAAGATTCATTTTTTAGCGAACTTTTCTATGAGTTAGATATTGAAACCATCTTTATGCGTATTCGCAAAATAAATATTCGTTCTATTAAAGCTGCCGAAAAACTACAATATGTGAATCTAGCAAACGAAACGAGAAAAGCCGTTTATGATGAAATTAACGTAAATGAAGAAGTATATAATCTATATGAAATTCCAAAAGATCAATATACACTTGCAACAATGCGTGATACAACATTCCAAGACGCCCACCACTTAAAAGAAGCGTAATCTAAATTTTTAGAAATAATAATTAATCATTAACCGTTTGGCATATATGTATATCACCCCATGTCTTTGGAAACGATAGATAGTGACTTTAGGACACGAGGTGATTTGTAATGGATAAAAAGAAACGTGACAAAGCGAAAAATACATTATCTAGTACACAAGAAGTTCTATATCAACGAGAATTTCGAAAAGCAGATCGTGCAGCGGGATATCGCTCAAAAAGTATTTAAAGTGAAAATGAATAATTAGAAGTTTTCCCCCCTAATTATTCATTTTCATTACATAATTTTCCCGACTGACAGAAATAACCTAAAAGAGTTCCCTTATACATAAGGGAACTCTTTTGTTGTGGACAACTTTATCCACAACATCGATATGATTGTGAATATTTTTCTAAAAACTTTGATATTTTTATATATTTTCGCACATATCAACTACTGGAATTGTGGATATTTTTCTAAAAATTGTGGACAATGTGGATATAGTTGTTAATATTCCGACTTTACCGTCTAATGAAAGCGCATCCCTTTGTGGATAAAGTGAAGGCTTTTACGGGAAGCTATCTCCCACCTAACTTCCTCGCATTCGCCCAATTTCGAGATGGGAGTCTTACTTCCCTCAAATAGCCGGATAAAGGAATCTTTACAATAAAAGGAACCCTCTTTAAACATATAAAAGAGGGTTACATATTAAGTAAATGATTCTGCAAGAGCAGGTGATTTCATAGGTATATGATTCGGCTCTGCATGATTTTCTTCCAAAATTGTATCCACGATATGACATGCCGGTTCAGGACGATAAATATTTTTCATTGCTTCTTTCATTTGGAGAAGCTTCATATCATCTTGTAATAACGCCTCTGTTTTTGCAAAAACCTCACTGTCATCACGGATTACAACTGCAGCTCCTTTTTTTTCAAAATACAACGCATTTTCATTTTCTTGTCCTGGGACAGGCTTATATAAAATGACAGGTACTTGTAATGCTGCTGCTTCGCTTAATGTAATACCACCTGGCTTCGTAATCATACAAGAAGTAACACGGAATAACTCATCAATGTTTTCAACATAACCAAATACTTTTAAAGCATCCGAATTTTGTTCCTGTAATCCTAATAAATCCTGTTTTAAAGCTTCATTTTTTCCGCAAACGACAACTACTTGTAAATTAGGTACGGCCATAAATGACTGGCATAGTTCTTTTACACTTCCTAGTACCCCATGAGCACCTGCTACAATTAGTAAAATCTTTTTATTCTTACATAACTGATACTTATTATATATAATGTCTTGATTTATCTTTAGCTCAAAACTATTACGAATTGGAATTCCAGTTTCAACAATTTGTTCCGCAGGTACACCAATATCAACCATCACCTTTTTCACGTGATCAGTTGCTACAAAATAACGATCTACTTCACGATGAATCCATATTTTATGCACACAAAAATCCGTCAACACATTATAAACAGGGATTGAAATACCTGTTTGCTTTTTCAACTCAGGTACAGCTATGATTGGAAAGGTATTAATAACGATATCCGGTTTCTCCACTTGTAAAAGTGATTTCAAACGTTTCCTTCCAAAATTTGCGTACCAAGATGCTATTTTTTTATCATAAATTTTTTCTACCCCGTAATAAAACAAACGATATAATTCTTTTCCTATTGTATAACTTTTTAAATATAAATATTTTGTAATGTCAGTTATAAATGGATGTGATTCTCCAAACAAGTCGCATACAATTACATTTTCAATTCCTTTTTGGCGAAATGTTTGTTCTAATGTTTTCGCTACTTGCACATGACCATTACCGTAATGTGCAGTTAAAATTAAAACCTTGGGGTTTTTTATCAAACAAATCCACTCCTAGCTTTTTGTTTCTCCATATTGCATATACGACAATAGGAAAAACATTTTCCTTAAACATTACATACTTGGATTCCAATATTCCCCTGTTAGCTATGTACCTGTCGTGGATATGCAAAGCATATAAGATTGACCCCTTAATCCTATCCGTGCTCATATCTTTACATTATACTTTCCTATAAGAGCTTTCGCAATAACTTACAAATGTTCTCTATTCCATGATACTCACTCTTTTACTTCTTAATTCTTTTTACTATTTTGATTTCCCTTTACAATTATGTAAATTTCTCCACTTATTCCTTACAAAAATATGGATATTCTTTTTTCAGTATACTCTTTTCTATATATATACTCTAGGTTTTATTGTAAAGAAAGCAAAAAGTCTAATCCAATATTTGGATTAGACTGCTTTTAAAATATGTCTCGCTTGTTCTACATTTTTTTCCGTAGGTGGTTCTACATTTGCGAGTGGATATTTATGCCCAAGCGCCTCCCATTTATATACACCAAGCTTATGATATGGTAGCACTTCAACTTTCTGAACATTAGACAGACTTTGAATAAAGCTAGATAATTTTTGCAGATCCTCTTCATTATCAGTAACACCTGGAACTAATACATGTCGTACCCAAATCGGTTTATTCTTATCCGATAAATAACGAGCAAATTGTAAAATATGTTCATTTGATTTCCCTGTTAATTTACGATGTTTCTTTGAATCAATATGTTTCAAATCCAATAAAACTAAATCTGTATAATCCATTAATTTATCCAACTTTTGCTGGAATTCTGGCTCTTCAGAATAACAACCTCCAGAAGAATCAATTGTTGTATGAATTCCAACTTCCTTACATTTCTTAAATAATTCAATTAAGAAATCTAACTGTAATAATGGTTCTCCACCACTAACTGTTATACCGCCTCCAGAAGCTTCAATAAATGGAAGGTAACATGTCACATCCTGCATTACTTCTTCAACTGTTATTTCTTTTCCTTTACCGATCTCCCACGTATCAGCATTATGGCAATATTGACAACGTAATAAACACCCTTGTGTAAATATGACATAACGAATCCCTGGGCCATCAACAGTACCACAAGACTCTACAGAATGTATTCTTCCTTTTACCATGTTACTTCCTCCTTTATTGAAACAGCCTCCCTCCACTACATATTAAAAGCGGAGGGACACTTTTTTCACTTACATGCTTTCATGCATTGTACGGTTAATTACATCAATTTGTTGTTCACGAGTTAATTTAATAAAGTTAACAGCGTAACCAGATACACGAATTGTTAATTGTGGATATTTTTCAGGGTGCTCCATTGCATCCATTAATGTTTCACGATTAAATACGTTAATATTTAAGTGATGTCCTTCTTTTATTGCATATCCATCAAGCATAGATACTAAGTTGCGTACTTGTACATCATCTTCTTTACCAAGTGCTTTTGGAATGATAGAGAATGTATTAGAAATACCATCTTGTGCATCTTCATATGGTAATTTAGCTACAGATAATAGTGACGCTAATGCACCTTTTGTATCACGTCCATGCATTGGGTTTGCACCCGGTGCAAATGGTTCTCCAGTACGACGGCCATCTGGAGTATTACCAGTTTTCTTACCGTATACGACGTTAGATGTAATTGTTAAGATTGACATTGTATGAACAGAATTTCTGTATGTTTTATGCTTACGAAGTTTATTCATAAATGTTTTCACAAGATTTACTGCGATTTCATCTACACGATCATCATTGTTACCATATTTAGGGAAATCACCTTCAATTTCAAAGTCAACTGCAATACCATTTTCATCACGAATTGGTTTTACTTTTCCGTATTTAATTGCACTTAATGAGTCTGCTACTACAGACAATCCTGCGATACCTGTCGCCATTGTACGAAGAACATTTGTATCATGAAGCGCCATTTCAATACGCTCGTAGCTATATTTATCGTGCATATAGTGGATAACGTTTAATGTATTTAAATATAGACCTGCTAACCATTCCATTGTCATATCAAACTTATGCATAACTTCTTCATAATCTAATACTTCAGAAGTAATTTGTGCGTACTCAGGGCCAACTTGAGCTTTAGATTTTTCATCTTTACCGCCGTTAATCGCATATAGTAATGCTTTCGCTAAGTTTGCACGTGCGCCGAAGAACTGCATTTGTTTACCGATTCTCATTGCAGATACACAACAAGCAATACCGTAGTCATCACCGTAGTCAGCACGCATAATGTCATCATTTTCATATTGAATTGCTGATGTTTTAATAGACATTTTTGCACAGTAGTTTTTAAAGTTCTCTGGTAATTGTTTAGACCAAAGAACTGTTAAGTTTGGTTCTGGAGCTGGTCCTAAATTATCTAATGTATGCAAGAAACGGAATGAGTTCTTTGTTACTAATGGACGACCATCTAAAGCCATACCACCGATAGATTCAGTTACCCAAGTTGGGTCACCAGAGAATAATTCATTATAATCAGGTGTTCTTGCGAATTTCACAAGACGTAATTTCATAATGAAGTGATCCACGATTTCTTGTACTTCTTCTTCTGTTAAAGTACCATTTTCTAAATCTCTTTCAATGTAAATATCTAAGAATGTAGAAGTACGTCCAAGACTCATTGCAGCTCCGTTTTGCTCTTTAATCGCTGCAAGATATGCGAAGTATAACCATTGGAAAGCTTCTTGTGTATTTGTTGCTGGTTTAGAAATATCAAAACCATGAGAAGAAGCCATTTGTTTTAATTCTTGAAGTGCACGCATTTGCTCAGATAACTCTTCGCGTAAACGCATCGTCTCTTCGCTCATTACACCACCAGTTAAATTAAAATCAGCTTTTTTCGCTTCAATTAAATGATCTATACCATATAGCGCTACTCGGCGGTAATCACCGATAATACGTCCACGTCCATATGCATCTGGAAGACCAGTAATAACACCTGATTTACGAGCCGCTTTCATTTCTGGTGTATATGCATCAAATACACCTTGATTATGAGTTTTACGCCAGTCTCTGAAAATCTTACTAAGTTCTTTATCCATTTCGTATCCATAAGATTCACAAGCTTGTTCCGCCATACGAATACCACCATATGGTTGTAATGAACGTTTAAATGGCTTATCAGTTTGGAAACCGACTACTTTTTCAATATCTTTATTTAAATATCCTGGTTCATGTGATGTAATAGAAGAAACAATTTTTGTATCCATATCAAGAACGCCACCGTTTTCACGTTCTTTTGTTGTTAAATCCATTACTTGATCCCAAAGTGTTTTCGTTGCTTCAGTTGCTCCCGCTAAGAAAGATTCGTCCCCTTCGAAAACGTTTACATTATTTAAAATGAAATCGCGAACATCAATCTCTGCTTTCCATTTTTCACCTTTAAAGTTTTCCCATGCGTTTTTTACATTTTCTAATATTTGAGTCATCCTAATCTCCTCCATTTTTGATTAGTACAGGAATAAGATTTTTTATATAACAGCTTACACACTTAGAATACTACTTTTTTGCGAAAGTGAACGAAATAGTTGTGACATGTTTGTGAAATATTGAGCAAACTACTGTATGCATAGTGTTAACTTCACTCAAAAGTCTTTATAATTAACCCTTTCTTTAATTGTATTTTTTTGGTATCCTTATATACGAGTCCTATTTTGTAATATAAGAACAATACCCATTGTAGAGCTGTAATACTCTTATCTCCTAATCTGTTATAGTTTTTATAACGGAACAAAAAAGTGTACATATGTTGTACACTTTTTTTGTTACCTATAAAACATCTCTTTTTCTATTTCCATCATAGAATCCACCCCGACTGCCCTTTAATGCAATTAATTGCTCTAATCCTTCCATATGATCACCAATAATTCGAAGTACAGCTGGAGGATGTCCTATTTTTGCAAAATGTTCACTGGGACGAATACGGTTCATTTTATCGACCTCAACACGACTGACACATGCAATTTCGAATCCTGAAAGAACAGCTTTCACTTGCGCTACACAAGGTGACAGTAAAGATCTATATCCTATTGCTTTCAAACACGTCTTACTAAATGCATTAGGTACGGCAATAAGAGAGCCTACTCCTAAATCTTTTCTATCACAAGCTAAATTTAACGCATATTTAAATGCAGTTACGAGATGAAGTGGTACTCTTAAATCTAAATAATGATTTAGATCATTTAATGCGACATCTTGCCCATCTGCAATAGCTTTTGCAAAAGGATATAGCTCACTAGCTGGAATAACAAAATCACCGTCTATAAATAACACAATTTCTCCTTTTGCAAAATAAGTTCCAAGCGAACGCCCCACATCGTTTCCGAGTGCTTCTTTATATATAATTGTTGTTGCTCCTTTTTCTTTTGCAATTGTTGCCGTTTTATCTGACGAACCATTTACAACAACGATGATTTCAAAAGGTTCAATTTTACGAAGCTCCTCTATAACGTTTCCAATTGTTTTCTCTTCATCTTGTACAGGAATAATTACCGATAATTGCTTTCCTTTATACAAATTAGATGTAACGCCCCATCCTTGATAAAAATCTTCAAAATTTAAAGTATGATAGACACTCTCTCTTTTCCGATTTCCATCATAATATCCTCCACGCTCATCGCTGCCTATTATCCGCTCCGCTACAGCTTCTATATGGTCACCTATCATTCGTTTTTCAGCTTGTGCAAGATCTGTGCCATATGCTGCATGCTCGAGTGGCCGAAATTTATTCGGCGTAATGACGTCAATTGCACAATGACGACTAATTTTCCATTTACTTTGTGCTAAGCGTAAATGAGCTACAATAGGATTAACAAAACATTCATATCCAATACTTTGAACGACTTCTTTCGTCAACGCATGAGGTACAGATAATAAAGAATCAATTTTTAATTCTTCGCGCTCTAACATTGCATTTAATATTTGGCGCCATACTGTAACGGAATGTGGTTTTTGTTTTTTTAAAAATAATGCATCCAAATTATTTAAAACGATGTCAGCCTGATCATGTAAAATCGGATTAAGAAATAATTGCAATTTTGAAGTTTGAATAGCGAAATCTCCATCTATAAACAGTAATACATCACCTATCGCATGTTTTGCACCAACTGCGCGGCCAACGTCGTTACCAAGTGACTCTTTATTCTGAATTACTCTACATCCTAAACTCTCAGCAACCCCTTCTGTACCATCATTACAACCATTAGCTACTACAATAATCTCTACTGGATTGAATGGCTTTACCGATTTAATCACGTCTGAAATCGTATCCACTTCATTACATACGGGAATAATAACCGATAATGACTTAGCCATTGTTTTCTTCACGAAACCATTTAATAGTTTCTTTCAATCCTTGTTCCCACGTTATTGTCGCTTGAAATTGAACAAGTTCTCTTAATTTTGTTACGTCTGGTCTTCTATTTGGAATTTCCTCAAAACCATGTGGATATACTTTTTCAAAAGGAACTTGTACAATTTTTGAAGAAGAATTTGTTAGTTTTTTGATTACTTCTGCTACTTCTTTAATATTTTTTTCATTCTCAGAACCTATATTAATAATCTCACCATTTACATTCTCATCCATTGCTCGAATCGTTGCCTCTACTGCATCACTTACGTACGTAAAGCAACGTGTCTGCTTTCCATCGCCATATACGAGAATGTCTTCACCTTGCAAAGCCGCCCGGATAAATCGTGGGATTACCCCTGCATACGGACCATCTTTCGCTCTTGGACCATAAATATTAAAATAACGAACAATCGTTACCGGCAAACCTTCTAATGCGTATCCTAAACATAATGTCTCTTCTAACGTTTTACAAACTGCATAACTCCAGCGTATTTTAGAAGTTGCCCCGTATAATCGATCTCCTTCTTCAGAGAAAGGTGGCTTGCCCTTACCATATACTTCTGAAGTAGACGCAAAGACTACTTTTTTCTTGCCTTTTAATGCTGCTTGTAAAATGTTTCTCGTTCCATCAAAATTTGTTTCAATGAGTTCTATACTTTTTTCCATTGTCGTTTTAACACCTAATATTGCTGCCAAATGGAATACTACCTCGTGTTGATTTACTAATTCATCGATTGCCTTTTTGTCTAAAACACTGATTGGAATAACTGGAATCTCTTTCATTAACTCATTATGATATTTATTTTTCCCTTTATAGAAGTTATCCACAATTGTGACTCCATAACCTCTTTTCACTAATTCTTCAGCTAGATGTGATCCAATAAATCCTGCTCCACCTGTAATTAAACATTTCTTACTCATGCACTCACCTTCTTTATAATTCCACGTGTATCGATTACTCGCTTTATTCTTTTAAAAAGCTCCCAATCGATATTAGAGTGATCAGTTAAAATTAATATACAATCTGCTTGTTTAACCTTTTGTTCATCCAAGGAAACAGATTGATACACCCTATCTCCAATTTCCGCAGAAGAAATATATGGATCATGGTATTCTATCTCGTATCCTTCTTTTATTAGTAATTGAATAATTGGCAATGCTGGTGATTCTCTCAAATCATTTACATCTTTCTTATACGCAATCCCTACAATTAAAACCGTTGCGGGTGATTGCACCATGCCTTTTACCTTTCCGACTATTTTCTCTGGCATTTCTTCATTAATTACATGTGCCGCCTCAATTAATTGACTAATAGCCCCATTTTTCTTTATTCTCCATTGAAAATATAAAGGATCTACAGGAATACAATGTCCTCCTATTCCTGGTCCTGGCCAATACGGAGTAAATCCAAACGGTTTTGTAGATGCAGCTTCAAGCGCCTCATAAAAATTAATATTCAAACTTTCACATAGCATATTTAACTCATTTACTAACGAAATGTTAACTAAGCGCTGAATATTTTCAAATAGCTTACACATCTCCGCTACTTTTGGAGAACTAACAGGAACAACTACATCGAAGATAGTGCTATACAAATCCTGTACCTTTTGTTTACATTGTTCTGTTTGTCCACTAATAACCTTTGGAATCGATTGAACTGAATATTGACTATTTGCCGGATCAATTCTCTCCGGTGAATAACCAATATAATAATCCACTCCTACCTTTTTACCAGTTTGAGAAATAATAGGAATGATAACTTCCTCAAGTGTACCTGGATATGTGGAGCTTTCAAAAATGAAGGTTTGTCCTTTTTGAAGGTTTTGTTGTATATAATGCGAAGCTGAAATGAGAGCACTTAAATCCGGTTCTCTTTGCTCATTAATTGGAGTCGGGACAGTAACAATAACATAATCACTCTTTTGGAACTCAGTAACACCTTTATCTGGTGTATTTACTAGTAAGCTTTTTTTAGTTAATAAACTTTGTAACTCTTTAGAAGAAACATCTGGAATATAACTTTCTCCTTTTATAATCGATTCTATTTTCCTAGTATCTTTATCTAGTCCAAGTACTGTATGTCCTCTTTCTGCGAAATGGACCGCTAAAGGAAGACCAACATACCCTAATCCAATAATAGCTACTTTACTACTAGCATTCATCTGTATTCTTTTCTTCCTTTCTCAATTGTTGAATAATATCTCTATCCCGTTCTCCATCTGTAAAACTCCCGCGTTCGTCTGTATATTGTAATAGATAAGCAATCGCCTCAAGTTGATCACCGAAAATACGGTCAAATGCTGGAATACGTCCATTAACAAATCCATGTTGCTCTGGGCGTACTCGATTTGTTTTTATAACATCTACAAATTGTACTGCTGTAATAGAGAATCCCTCCAAAATAGCTTTCATTTGAGCTAATGGCGGGATAATGAGAGAGTCATATCCAATTTTATCTATTACCTTCTTATGCATAGCATGTGGCACTGCCGTTAGTGAGTTATTCCATAAATCTGGTCGTTTCGCTACTAAATTTACAAAGTATTTTCCCATACTAATTGGATCCGCGGGATGAAACATATCTAATAAACATTGCAAATCATTTAATGCCATATCACTCCCATCTTCAATAGCATGCAAAAAGGGAGTTAGTTTTTTTGCCGGAATAGCAAAATCACCATCAACAAATAAACAAATATCAGCTGTAGCATGCATGGCTCCTATCGCTCGCGCTACATTATGTCCAAGCGCCTCCCCGAATTCAACAACAATAACATTCTCTAGCTGTGCCTGTTTAATAGTCTCGATATCCGCTCCATTCGCAACAACAATAATTTCATCTACTCCTGCTTTTTTCACTTCTTGTATAACAGATTTTATAGTCATCTTTTCTTCTGACACTGGTATAATCGCACTATATTTCGCTTTTTCCTTCTTTAATACAGCTGGTTTATATTTCCCTATAAACTCTCTATCTCTGTTTCCTTCCGAAAAACCACCGCGTTTACCATATATTTCAATTACATATTGCAAAGCACGTAAATGATCACCCATAATACGACTAGTCGCTTTCGGATAAGGAGAACCAGGTGATGTTCCCGTATGCACAGGACGAACCTTATTTGTATGAATTACATCGACCGAAGCCATATCGACAATATCTACTCCTCTAGACATCGCCATCGCTTGAAATAATGCTGGATCTGCTAAATTCCACCACCCAAGTTTCTCAATAACTTCCCTACTCATCGCATGTGGAATTGCGATTAAAGATCCAACAACAAGCTCCTTTTTATTCAAATAGCGATTCAGCATGAATTTTCCAACTGTCGTATAATGTGGTCTCATCTTTAAATAAACCGACCATGTTAAATTATTCACAACAATTTGGTGCCCCTGCCGAATCCCTTTCACGAAATATTGTAACTCTTTACTCTCAATAACGATGTCACCATCTAAAAACAAGACAATTTCACCTTTTGCTTCTCTTGCTCCAATTGCCCGTCCCACATCATTGCCAAGAGAATGTTTATAATAAATCACATGACAATGATGTTGTATTGCTATTTCTTTCGTCCCATCTGTCGATCCATTATCTACTACGATAATTTCATACGGCTTCAGCTTCTCCACTTCTACTAAAACTTGAGATAACGTACTTGCTTCATTATGCGCCGGAATAACAACTGATACTCTCATACTTGTATCACGCTTACCCTTCCAAGCGAACATAGGCAATAATAGGAGTACGCACAATTACATCTTCCGGTGGTCCATAGGAAGGAGAAGTACGAACACTTACTGCCCCGTCTGTCACAGATAAAAGAATGCCTGCAACAATTTCTACAGCTGTCACAACTTGCACTAACTCACCAACATGGTTACGCAGTTCATCAGTAAATAACATATATAACTCTCCTTTCTTACACTTCTTTAATTGATATAATACTTGTAAATGGTAATAAAACTTCAGTTCCTATTCCTTCTTGCAGTATTAAGAAATCGTCGCCAACTGCTACAATAACACCTGTTAACTGCCCAACCGTCACAGTAATTTCGACGTTTTTACCTAAATATTGCTTTGCAATTTCTTTAAACGGTGATGTATTACATTCTTTTAAAATGTTACAAATAATCGATTGAAATTGACTTGATTTAATAAATTCTTCTGTAGCTTGCTTAGAATTTCTTTGAATAAATCTCGCAAAATTTTGCGAAAATAAAAGTCGTTCCACAGCAGGCAGTAACTTGTCATCTAAAAAATAACCTAATTGTCTATTAAACAGTCGGGATAATTTATGCCAATATTTTCTGAACAGACACATACACTTCTCCTCCTATTTATTTTTAAAATATAAAAAATACATTCATACATCTTAATGTATACAAAGCAGGCTTGTTATGTGATAGGTAAGACATACATTTTTCAAAGAAACAAGAATTTTTAACTAAATAAAAAAGATAGACGGTATCCCATCTATCTTTATAAGTATTTTAATTTTTAATTGTAACAATGGCAGCTGTACTGTAATAAACCGCTCGTGGTAATTCTGCCTGTTCACTGATAGAAGCTGTAACAAGAGAACCACCGCTTGCCGAAAAATACTTAACAGCTTCTAACGGAATACCATCTTCTTTCACATCAATATGCGTGCCATCTCGCCAGTCTATTTTCTGCATTGTTGCTGAAAGGTCCCCAGTCACTTTACCAAATTCTTTACCATCCACCCCTAAAAAGATCCATTCCCATTTTGTTAAACTTAGTACTTGTTTCAACTCCCCAATTTTCTTTCCATCCATATTCGAAAAAATATAGAAGTTGCGTACTCCCATATTCTTTTGAACACGCAACAATCTTTCTCCTGAGTGATTATATAAATAAAATTGTTGCTTATGTAGTCCCTTAAAAAGAAAAGAGAGTACAGCTTGCCATACACTTTGAATAACAAAATCATACTCTTCTTTTAAAAAACCTACTGTATTTCCTTCTAATCCAAAGTACGTTATTACTTGAAATATCCCTACCTCTTTCCGAACAACAAATTTTTGTTGCTCAAGTAATTCAGAAGTCTCTATATTATAATTTTCCTGTTTAAGTATTTTTGATCTTCGTTTTTCTATAAAGCTATATATTAATAATCCAATTGCTGGTAGTAAAATACCTATTAATTGCAGATTGTCTTTCTCTGAAGTGAATAGCATCCCTTTTTTATATTCCATCACTAATCCAATTGCAACGATAATCCATACAATGACAGATACAAAAAAAATACGTTTCGCATTACGTGCGTGATGCTTATGTATACTCATATCCCGTCCCCTTTTCCATTTATCCCGCTATTTGCCGGGCAGTAAGACCCACACTTCAAAATTCGGCGAAAGCAAAGAAGTTAGGTCGGTGATCGACTGTCCGTAAAAGCCCGATTGGTGAAGGCTAATAATCAGTGGGGGATGAAGAAAACCCCCACTGATTAAAGTTTCACTTTATTTCATTATCCCATTGCACATACACTTCCTCAAGAAAAAAAGACTATCCAAAAAAGACAGTCATTTACACTTCAATATTTCGTAACATCGTATAAATATCGTTATTCACTTTACCAAATGATTTAATGTTATTTTGAATGTTAGATAATAAAACAACATATACACTACCATTTTTACTAAAACCATTTAAACAATTCCAACCTGGCATTACACCATGATTTGAATAGCTTCCTGGATCTACATACCAGCCAAATCCGTAATCTTTTTTCACAGCAGTAAACATTTGATTATAACTCTCTTTTGAAATTAATTTTCCAGAGAAGAGTGCTTCATTAAATAAATATAAATCATGTGCGCTCGTATATATATCACCACAACCATATAGTTGTGACATGCTCGGAATATTAGGTGTTGTCATATTGTTATTCACTATTTTATAACCCGTTGATGGGAATCTTGTTTGTTCCAACGCTGTACCAAAACCAGAATGTTTCATACCCGCGGTCGCAAAAATATGCTGTTTTATATATTCTTCGAGCGACTGTCCACTTACCTTCTCAGCAATGTAAGCAAGTATAGAATAGTTTGAATCAGAATACTTCCATTTCTCTCCCGGACTCCCAATACGCTTTTGCTTTCCTATTCGTTTGATCAATTCTTCATGAGAAATATCCTCTGTCCCCTGCTCATACTCTGGAATTCCTGATGTATGTGTTAATAGATGTTTTAACTGTATGCTATTACCTTGAGGAAAGTCTGGAATATACTTTGTAACTGTATCCTCTACTTGTAACTTATTTTGATCTTTTAATTGCATAATAGCAGTCGCTACAAACGCTTTTGAAATAGAACCAATATAAAAGGTCGTCTCTGAATTATTCGGCACTTGATTCTCTTTATTAGCCATGCCGTATCCTTTATTCACAAGAACTTTCCCATTCTTCACAATAACAGCTGTTCCACTAAATCCCATGCTCTGTAAATATTGATCCAATTGAGCATTTTCATTAATTTCTTGAGGTGGTCCCTCAGCAGGCTTCTCCACAGCTTGCGCTTGCTTCACTTGTTCTTCCTGCTCTTTTTGTTTTTGTGCTTCTTGCTTCTTTTTTTCTTCTTCTTTCTTTTTTAGCTCTTCTTGTTTTTTCATTTCTGCTGCCGCTTTTAAAGTTTCCTCTTTCTTATTAAGCGCAACAATTTTTGTATACATGAAATATACAAGTGATAATAGTAAGACGAGAATGATTGTTCTTTTTATGTATACAATCGGCCGACGTGCTTTCCCATTTGCATTATTTTTTTCCTGATCCATGATTGCCTTTTTCCCCTTATTTACCGATAATTTACTTTTAATTTCCACCTATATTTTGGATAATCTATTCTATAACATCACTACTTTATCACGCACTGTACATATAACCAACCTATATGTACAAAAAAGAAAAAGAAAATTTACAAAAGTAAGATTCCCGTTAAATTTTTAACATAAAAAAGAGGATATCCTCTAAAAACTGATATTATCAGTCTTTTTGGATATCCTCTTATTTAATTATTTATACGTGTTTTTTCATATCATCGGCAACAGATTCAACATTTGTACCTACGATAACTTGTACACTTGTGTTACTTAATTTCATAACACCTTTCGCACCCGCACGTTTTAATGCAGCTTCGTTTACTTGACTAGCATCTTTCACTTGTAAGCGTAGACGTGTTGCACAGTTATCAATAACTGTTAAGTTGTCTTTTCCACCTAAAGCTGCTACGTAAGTTTCACCAATTGAACCTGCAACTGGTGCATCACCCTCTTCAACTAACTCATCGTCATCTTCACGACCAGGAGTTTTCAAGTCAAACTTCTTAATTAAGAAGTAGAATACTACAAAGTAAATTACTGCGTAAATTAAACCGATTCCCGCTAGCAATACTGGTTTCGTTGCAATACCAAAGTTTAAGAAGTAATCAATTGCACCGGCACTAAATGTGAAACCATCGTGAATGCCAAGTGATGTTGTTACGAATAAAGAAATACCTGTTAACACGGCATGAATACCATATAATACTGGTGATAGGAACATGAATGAGAATTCAATCGGTTCTGTAATACCAGTTAAGAATGAAGTCAATGCTAGGCCACCTAACATACCTGTAACCATTTTACGTTTTTCTGGTTTAGCAGCTGCAATCATTGCGAAACATGCTGCTGGTAAACCGAACATCATAACTGGGAAGAAACCAGTCATAAACATACCTGCTGTTTTATCCCCTGCAAGGAAGCGAGCAATATCACCATTTACAACGTTACCTGCTGCATTTGTAAAGTCACCAAATACGAACCAGAAGTATGTGTTCATTACATGGTGTAAGCCAATTGGAATTAATAGACGGTTTAATAAACCAAATAGACCTGAACCAACTGCACCTAAATTAACAATTCCATGAGCCAATGCATCGATGCCATTTTGAATTGCTGGCCAAATTTGTGCGAATAGAATTCCTAATATTAGCATCACAACCGATGTAACAATCGGAACGAAACGTTTTCCAGCAAAGAAACCTAACCATTCTGGAAGTTTAATCTTATGGAATTTATTATAAAGGAATCCTGCTATAACGCCGACAATAATACCACCTAAAACTTTCATATCCACTTTAGTCGATAATTCGGCGGCCTTAGATACTTGTGTCATTGTATCTGCCAGCTTAGATGGATCTATATTTGCGCTATTACCTATTAAATCTTGAACTTTACCTAATTTATCTTGTAATTCTACAGTAGAATATCCCTTACTAAGTGCATCAATACTGTTTTTCATAACCAGATAACCAATTGCACCTGCAAGACCTGCTGCACCACTACCATCAACTGAAAGACCGATTGCAATACCAATTGCAAAAATAAGTGCTAAATTATCAAAAACCGCTGCGCCGGCCTGTGCCATAACAGGAATATCAAATACATCTGGTTGCCCTAAACGAAGCAATAATCCTGCTGCTGGTAGTACGGCAATTGGAAGCATTAGCGCTTTACCAATACGTTGTAAAAACTGCAACATTTTAATTCCCCCTATCAAATTTATGAAATCGTTATCATTATAAGTACGCTTTAGAAAACGCTTTCTATTTACATAACCATAATAACATATAGTTGTATAGATGTGTAGTTTTTATTTCCGAACTTTTTATGGATAAGTTTTCTATTTCCAAACTGTTATATAAAAGGGGAATTCTCCTCTTTTATTACAGAATAATCTAAACTAAAGACCCACTATAGAACATGTAACTTTCGTTTTATCATTCCACTTTTTCATGTTATTATTTATTTCCGAGCATATCGGGAAAAGTAAACTTAGTTAATTCGAAATAGGAGCGGTGGTACTATGCAGTGCATTGAAACAAACAACTTACAACAGTTGTTAGAACAAGTAAAACCATATACGAAAAAAGGAAAACTTGCTACTTATATCCCCGAACTAGGAAATGCAAATCCAGACGATTTAGGGATTGCCATTTTCCATAAAGAAACAGAATATATCCATGCTGGTAACTCACAGACATTATTTACTCTTCAAAGTATTTCCAAAGTAATTACACTTGCACTTGCACTTTTAGATCGCGGTGAAGAATATGTATTTTCTAAAGTTGGAATGGAACCAACTGGTGACCCATTCAATTCTATTATTAAGTTAGAAACGACAAGCCCATCTAAACCTCTTAATCCAATGATTAATGCGGGAGCATTAGCTATCACAAGCATGTTAGCAGGACAAGATAACGAAGAAAAAATGGAGCGTATCCTTCATTTTGTACGGGAAATAACAGATAATCCTACTATTAATTATTCTTCTAAAGTTGCCAATTCAGAATTAGAGACGGCTTACTTAAATCGTTCACTTTGTTACTATATGAAACAAAATGGAATTATCGATTGTGACATTGAGGAACTTATGGATTTATACACTCGTCAATGTGCAGTTGAAGTAAACTGTATTGATTTAGCACGTATTGGCTTAATTTTTGCAATGGACGGATATGATCCATATAAGAAAAAACAAATTATCCCTAAACATATTACGAAAATCTGTAAAACATTTATGGTTACATGCGGTATGTATAACGAATCTGGTGAATTTGCAATTCGTGTTGGTATCCCTGCAAAAAGCGGTGTAGCTGGTGGTATTTTCGGTTGCGTAAAAGGCGAGATGGGTATCGGCATTTTCGGGCCAGCTTTAGATGCAAACGGAAATAGTATCGCTGGTTTTAAAATTCTTGAACTTCTTTCTGCTCAAGAAGGTTGGAGCATTTTTTAATTGGGCGGTATCCTGCTAATATAGCAGGATTTTTTTACGGAAAATTCATTGTTACTGGTCATCAATATCCTTACAAAAACAGTACTGAAAGTTTCTCTTTATTATGCATATTTGCTCCCCCCTCCTGAATAGTATAGTACAACCTAGCGCTATATGTGGAGGTGTAAAAGATGAAACTAATATTTCAAATGGCGAAACAACCTGTTCTTGAAAAAACAATTGTTCTTTTTATATTGAGTATTGTAGAAAGCTTAAAGCTAAAAGTTGTTTCACTCGACGAAGCTCACCGATACATATTCAATTTAGAAGTACTTGAACTATTAATGGATCGAAACATCGATGATCAAGTACTAGAGCTTATACATTTCGGAATGGGACTCGAAGATATTCATCATGTACTCCCTGAAGAACTTGAGCATAGTATTGAGGAACTAAAATGGCTTTGTATCCAAGTTTTAAGTGAATATAGTATGCACGAGGAATCGGAACAATTAATTGAAGATATACGCTAAGAAGCACCTTTGTAGGTGCTTTTTATGTTTATTAAGAAATAAATATCCGATGTCGATATATGAAATTTATTCAAGTATTTCCGAGGAAATGCTCGAACATTGCCTTTCTATGTTTACAACAACTGATCTATCCCAATAAGAATTAATAATACGCCTGCAATTACCGTCGCCCATTTCCCTAAGTATTCCGCTAAAAATCGTTTTCCTATATATGAAAAGCCACTAATACAAATGAAACTAAACACCCCAGAAATACATGCCGTAAGCCACAGATTCAAATTTGTTACTCCAGCATCAAACCCACCTGCAATATTATTAATAGATAATGCCACCCCTAAAACAAGAGCCTCAGAAAAACTAATTGTTTTCGATCCATCAAAATCTGCTTTTTCTGGATCACGTAAAATCCCCAAAAGTACACTACCATCTTTAGATTCTATGGTGTCCTTTTTACTCAAGAAAGGCTGACATAAAATAAACACTCCGATTATCCCTAAAACAATTGCTCCAATCAGGTTTGCTGTAAACTCTGAAATAAATAATGCGATCCAATTCCCCAAAAAACCAGCTAATAAAGTAAATAAAAAACCAAAAAATGCGATGATAAAATTGTTAAACCACGAAATACGAATTTTACGAATGCCATATGCAATCCCAACACCTGCATTATCTAAATTAGAAGCAATTCCGATTAAAAGAATTGAAAATATACCTGCCGTACTCATAAACAGTCACCCCTTTTTCTCACTTCTCAATGCATATTATGAAAATGTTGAGCAACTGTGCCTGTCTGTTTCATATACTTGTAATAAATGCTCAACATTTTTTCAACAATAAAAAGGGGTGCCTTCACTATGCCTAAAGAAAACCCAAACGATCGTCTTGGTAAATTAATCAAAAAGCTTTTAAAAGAACGTGCCTTATCCATGCGCCAACTAGGAATACTTACAAATATTGATCCAGCAACAATCTCAAGAATTATGAATGGTAAACAACAACCAAAACAAAAACATCTACAAAAATTTGCAGAATGTCTGCAAGTTCCGCCTCAATTGTTATTTGATGAAATGTATCCTAATTCTCCTCACATAAATAAAGAAAAGACGGATATGTATACATCTCTTGATACAATTCAGCAAACTTTACAATCCTCTAACTTATTCGACTTCGATTACACAACAACTCGCGTAAAACAAGAACTTGAAACTTATGAACGCTATGCTCAAACAACAGAAGGTGAAAAACGTATTCATGAAAGTTTTTCAAGCAAGTTAGAACAGATTGATAGTGCAGGCCCTTTCATTGAACAATTAACAGATATGTATCAACAATTTTGTAATGAAACCATTTCAAAAGAAGAACGTGCAATTCTTGGGGGTGCATTACTGTATTTCATTTTATCGACAGACATTATCCCCGACTATCTCTTTCCAATTGGCTATTTAGATGATGCAATTGCTGTTGAATTAGCAAAAGAGAAATTAATTGAACTAAAACGAAAGACATAGAAAAATAAAGTAAAACTTTAATCAGTAGGGGTTTTGTTCATCCCCCACTGATTATTAGCCTTCACCAATCGGGTTTTTATGGGCCGTTGATCTCCCACCTAACTTCTTTGCTTTCCCTGAATTTTGAGGTGGGGGGCTTACTGCCCGGCGAATAGCGGGATAAAAAACTATTTCAGCTGTTGTTTAAGTTCAACTCTGAAATAGTTCACTAAAAAATCGTACAAGTTGCAGACCCGTACGATTTCAATATACAAATCTATTTTTTCGTATGACACCATTCATATATGAACGCCGTTATTACTTTTGTAAATTCAATTAACTGTTCAACTTCAACTTTCTCATTTACAGAATGGGCCTCTTCTAGTGTACCTGGCCCATAAATAATGGCGGGGATATGAAATTCACTAAACCACCCACCATCCGTTACTGTTGCAGACATATCTAAAATTGCATTTTTAGATAAAATAGATTCATGTACCGCACTAAGAGTTTTTACAGCTACATGTTCACTATCTACTTCTAAAGAAGGAAAAATTTCACCACGATCCACAATCATCGACTCTCCGCCCCACTTAAATTGCGGTGGATTTTCACTTAACCATGGATCAGCAGCTGCTACTTTTCTTATATACGCTTCTATTTCTTCTATTATTTGTTCATGCGTTTCGTTTGGATAGAAGTGTACTGTTATCCACAATCGGCACTCATCAGCAATAAACGCTGCATGCCGGCCACCTTCAATAACAGCTGGATTAATTGTTGTTGTTCCCGATGGATAGCCTTCATACGTTTTCATGACTGCCCAGTGGCGCTCCAGTTCTTGTAAGCTTTGCACAATTTTCATCATTTTTTCAATTGCACTCGCTCCAAATAGACGTCCTCCGGCATGAATCATTTGTCTACGTGTTGCATCATGAAACGTTCGCGGGCTTTTCACAGTAATCCATCCAGTAATTACGCCCCCCTGTCCTTGCATATGTAAATTGCTCGTATCCACTACGACTGCAAAATCAGCATCATAACCACGTTTACAACATTGAAGTGTTCCTGCTTCTCCTACTTCTTCTCCAATTACTGATTGAAATATTAGATCACCCGGCAATTCAATTCCCGCTTCTTCTAAAAGCTGAATAGCAAATAAGGATCCAGCTAATCCACCTTTCATATCTGCCGCGCCTCTTCCAACTAACCAGTCGTCTTTTATAAACGGCTCAAACGGATTTGTTTCCCATGCCTCATCTATCGACACTTCAGCTACATCCATATGTCCATTAATAATAAGACTTTTATATGTCCCGCTTTCCGTCCCTTTTTTTACACCAACAACGTTCGGGTCATTCGGATATACATCCCATTTATCAATACTAAAATTTCGTTTTCTTAGAAAATCTGCAACAAATTCTTGTGCTTCATTTGTATTTCTCGCTGGTGGCGCTGGTGTTTCAAAACGAATTAATGTTTTTGTAAGTTCGAGCAATTCCTCTTTCCTTGAATCTATTTGTTTTAACAACTGCGAAATTTCTGGATTCATCGCTAATTCCCCTTTGCATACGTAGTATGTTTCCAGCTTTATTTTCACAAAAAAAGAGACTGTTTACAATTTTACAGTCTCTAAATGACTCACTATTATAAAGTGAAACTATAATCAGTGGGGAGGTTCATCCCCCACTGATTGTTAGCCTTCACCAATCGGGCGTTTACGGGCAGTTTATCTCCAGCCGAATTTTGAAGTGGAGTTTTACTGCCCGTTAATGCGGGGTAAACTTTCTAATTCAGTTGTGTTTGTCTTTTCAATATGTTCTACGCTACTTCTCTTATTTCTGGTAGCGCGATAAAACAGTAAACAAACAATCATAAATGGAATACCACAATATAAAGCCATTCTTTGTTCAGGAATAAAAGCCATGCCAACAATTACTGTTAAATTTAATACTAACGCAAGAAGTGGAACAAATGGATACAATGGTGTTTTAAATTTCAAATCCTTAATATCTCCGCCCTGCTTTACGTATGTCCTTCTAGCTAATAAGTTAGATAAAGCAATCGATGCCCAAACTAATATTGCTCCGAACCCTGCAATTGAAAGAAGCCATAAATAAACTGTATCTTCCGCATAAATACCTGATAATAATGAGAGGCATCCTACAATCGTGCTTACAATCAACGCATAAATAGGAACACCGTTTTTAGATAACTTACCAAAAATCGGGCTAATCATTCCTTGATTAGACATAGACCATAGCATACGGGAAGTTGCATATAATCCTGAATTCGCAACCGATAATACCGCTGTAATAATAACAAAATTTATAATATCAGCCGCATAAGGAATACCAATTTTATCAAATACGACTACAAATGGACTTTCTATTACGCCTGCTTGCTGCCAAGGAAATAGTCCTGCAAGAATAAAAATAGATAGTACAAAGAAAACGAGTATGCGCCAAACTGTATTATTAATTGCCTTCGGGATCGTTTTCTCTGGATTTTCACTCTCACCAGCTGCAATTCCAACTAGTTCTGTTCCTTGGAAAGCAAAATTAACTGCAATCATTGTAATTAAAATTGCTGATAATCCATTTGGAAACAACCCTCCATAATCAGTAAAACTAGAAAACATCGGTGCTGGTTCGTTTCCTTTCATATCTAGAAAACCGAACATCGCTGCCCCGCCCAAAATAATAAATGCAATGATTGTAATTACTTTAATACTTGCAAACCAAAATTCAACTTCCGCAAAACTTCTTGAAGATAACGCATTAATAGCAAAGAGCAGTACTGCGAACACTACACACCAAATCCATGACGGTACATCGGGAAACCAGCGTTTCATCAAAATACTAACTGCAATTAATTCAATGCCTATCGTAGCAGACCAGTTTAGCCACGACATCCAGCCGACTACATAACCCGCTGCAGGCGAAATGTGCTTTGTTGCATACGTTTGATAAGATCCTGCATCAGGCATTGCAACCGCTAACTCTCCTAGACAGAGCATCGTTAAATACATAACAAACCCGCCAACAAGATACGCTATAATCGCTCCTCCAGGTCCAGCTTCATGAATTGTATAACCAGATCCTAAAAAAAGACCCGTACCAATAACCCCTCCGAGTGCAATCATAAATATGTGCCGACTTTTCAATTCCCTTTTTAATCCTTGGCTTTGATCCATCACATAAATCCCCCCTTTTCATTTTTTAAAACCCATTAATTGTAAGCGCTTTTAAAATTCTTCATCGTAAAATTAATTATTAAAAAGTGCAAAATACATATCACTTATATTAATCACTACCTGTTATTAAAAGGTCATCCCTTACTGTTATTAATAGTTTTTGATCAGCGATAGCTTGTCCTTCTACCACTTCTAAAGATTCGATATAACCACTGATGCCTACCTTAATTTCTACTTTCTGTTTATCTATCGTTTCAATTAACGCTAATTTCTCCCACTCATATACGTAAGAACTTTCAGTAACAAATAATTTCTCTACTTTCCCGTAACAAGGACTATACACGCCTTCTATAACCGTCTTCACTTAATAAATTCCTCCTCTTAATTAATTTGCACTGAAATGTCGCATACCCTATGAAAAGTTCTAATTCATCCACTCCTTTCATTTAAAGATTTCAATTATTATTTATGCAAGATACGTACCAACCTCAATATCTATATAAAAATTAAGATTTCGTACAAAAAAATCTACATAACCGCAAAATTTTTCTATCATTTAAAAAGTTTTGAAAGAAAATAGCAAAAAAATTTTGCGATTTTATGAGAATTTTAATAAAATTATAAAAAGTCAGTCTTCATAGGGTGAAACGAGGAGAAGATGATACATGCATACAGAAGAAATTAATTTTAAACAAATTATTGAAATGAATGCGCTATATGAAGCTTTACTCAATGAACTCGATATCGGGATTCATATTATTAATGAGGAAAGTAAAACGATTATCTATAACCGCAAAATGATGGAAATTGAATCAATGAACCGCTTAGATGTGCTATATAAAAGTCCCTTAGAGGTATTTGCATTTGAAGAAAATAAAAATAGTACTCTTATAGAGGCATTAAAATTTGGAAAAACAAAAAAAAATATAAAACAAACGTATTTTAACAATAAAGGACAAGAAATTACGACGATTAACGATACTTTCCCTATAATAGAAAATGGAAAAATTAAAGGTGCTATTGAAATTTCAAAAGAGATTAGTCACTTAAAGCAACCAATAAAAATGAGCCCTTCTCGAAAACAAAATACTAAATTCACCTTTGACCACATAATTGGTGATTCTGGAGCTATTCAATCAATCATTGCAGAAGGAAAGAGGGTAATTCGTACATCCTCATCTATACTTCTTGTAGGAGAAACAGGGACTGGCAAAGAACTATTTGCACAAAGTATACATAATGAAAGTCAGCGTTCAACAAAACCGTTTATTTCACAAAATTGTGCAGCTATACCTGATACCCTAATGGAAAGCTTATTATTTGGTACGAATCGAGGTGCCTTTACAGGAGCAATAGATAAATCTGGTTTATTTGAAGAAGCAAATGGTGGGACTTTGTTGTTAGATGAAATCAACTCATTAAGCCCAACGCTTCAAGCTAAGTTACTACGGGCTATACAAGAAAAAACAATACGAAGAATCGGAGGCGCACAAGAAAAAGAAATTGATGTTCGTATTATAGCAACTATTAATGAAGACCCTCTTGAAGCTATTGCACACAATCGGTTAAGAGAAGATTTATATTACCGATTAAGCGTCGTTACTTTATGTCTTCCACCTTTACGGGAACGAAAAGAAGATATTCCAGCTCTTGTTCAGCACTTTATCGAAAAGTACAATATTCAATTCGGGCTCAGCGTAACGGATGTAGATGTACATGTAAGAGAATTCTTTTATGTATACGATTGGCCCGGAAACGTACGAGAATTGGAACATATAATTGAAGGTTCAATGAACTTAATAGAAGATGAAAATATCATTACAGCGTTTCATATACCCACTCACTTTCGCGAACGAATAAAAAAAGAATTCAATATGCAACCTTCACTAACTAATTACAATGCTGATACACCTAAAACTTTAAAGCACACGATAGAAGAAATAGAAAAAAACTACATCACTCAAATTCTTAAAGAGAATAATGGTAATATCTCACAAGCAGCAAAATTTTTAGGATTGAGTAGACAAAACTTACAATATCGAATTAAAAAACTTCATTTACAAATATGAAATGAACCTTTCTCCAATCGTAGAAAAATTGGTAAAATATGTTAAACTAAACATATAACATGCTAGAAAGGGGCGATATATATGAGTAATGATAAAAAATTAAAGTTAATACAATACTTATACTTTTTCCCTACTATTCTCTGTATGATGTTATTCATTAATGCCGATGTAAGCAGCTCTCCTTATGCAAAGCTATTAGGAACAATTTTCGGCTCCTTTGCAGCTATTATGCTTGCTGCTTTTTGGAATTTGAAAATACGTATGAAGAAAGAGAAATCTTCTTAACAGCAAAACATAAAAAAATCGAGCCTACACAGCTCGATTTTTTACTGATTAAAACTCAACACTCTCCAAATACAAACCACTTGCCTCAGCAAGACAATTAATTTGATTGCGCTGTTTTTCCTCTAAAATGTTCGGAATTGCTTCAACATCTAATTGTCCTAATCCAACTTCAATTAATGCTCCAACAATTTTTCGCACCATATTATGAAGGAAGCCGTTACCACTTACTCTAATTTGTACAAATCCTGCCTCTTCAGAAACCTCAAGCGTATATACTTCTCGAACCATAGACTTTTTCTTAGATTTTGCATTTGAAAAAGCAGTAAAATCATGTGAACCAACTAAATGTTTCGCAGCTTTTTTCATGCTTTCCACATTTAATTTTTTATTCACGTGCATGCTGTGTTTACGCATGAATGGGTTCGTATGCTCTTCATTCCAAATCTTATAAAGATATGTTTTCGCCTTAGAGTTGTAACGAGCATGGAAACGATCTGGCACTTCTTCCACACTTGTAATACTAATATCATTTGGTAAATATTGATTTAAATACTTTTTCACTTTATGTTCCACTAACTTCTCATCACTCTTAAAGTTAGCCACTTGATTCAAAGCGTGTACACCAGCATCCGTTCTACTACAGCCGATAATTTCAATTTCTTTCCCGACCATTTCAGATATGACACTCTCAATTTTCCCTTGAATCGTATTATCATTATTACCGAGACGTTGCCACCCTTTATAACGCGCACCGTCATACTGAATCGTTAATTTATAATTGTGCATAGTATTCTCCTTCATAGAAAATATTCCCTCATATCGTGAGGGAATATGAATAAACTTTACTTTTTAACAAGTCTTACTACATTTTCTACATGAGCTGTATGTGGGAACATATCAACTGGCTGCACATATTCCACTTCATAACTCTTCATTAATGCATTCACATCACGTGCTAACGATGAAGGATTACAAGATACGTACACAACTCGTTTCGGCTGTACTTTTAAAATTGTTTCCAATAATTTATCATCGCAACCTGTACGTGGTGGATCGACAACAATTACATCTGGACGCCATCCTTCTTTTACCCACTTTGGTAACCATTGTTCAGCTTTACCTGCTTCATACTTCGTGTTTGTAAATCCGTGACGTTTCGCATTTTTTCTTGCATCTGCAATCGCTTCTGGAATTACATCCATACCACGTACTTCCGCCGCATCATTCGCAAGCCAAAGACCAATTGTACCAACACCACAGTACGCATCTACAATTTTCTCATTCCCTGTTAAAGCAGCTGCTTTTTTCGCTTCATCATATAAAACAACCGTTTGCTCTGGATTCAGTTGGAAGAATGCACGTGCTGATAATTCAAATGATAAATCACCAAGTGTTTCTTGAATTACTTCTTTTCCAGCTAATTTAAATGTTTTGTCGCCAAAAATAACAGATGTTTTACGCCAGTTTACGTTTTGCATAATTGATTTAACAGCTGGCATCTGTTTTTGTACTTCTGCAATAAATTGTTCTTTATTTGGCAGTTCTTCTTTTGTTGTAATAAGTGTAACTTGTACTTCCCCTGTTTGAACTGCAGTACGTGTTACAATTGTGCGTACTAAACCTTTTTGTTTTTTCTCATTGTAAATAGAAACATTTAGTTTTTCTAATATACGTCTTACAACTTTTGTCGCTTCATTCGTTGCTTTATGTTGAATCATACAATGGGCAATATCAATTAACTGATGTGAGTTTTGTTTATATAACCCTGTAATAACTTTCTCGTCTTTACGCCCCACTTGTAATTGACTCTTATTACGATAATGCCATGGATTTTCCATACCAAGCGTCGGACGAATTTTCTCTTCCAAAGTGTTATTCATGTACTTCTCAAATGCTTGTACAACGATATCACGTTTTTGATTTAATTGTTCTTTATAATCTAAATGTTGTAGCTGACAGCCACCGCACTCCTCATATACTGGACATGGCGCTTTCACACGATGTGGTGAAGCTTTACGAACCTTTTTCACTTTCGCTTCAGCGAAGCCACGCTGAATTTTCGTTGTCTCAGCAACGACTTCTTCTCCTGGTAATGCCCCTGGAATGAAAACAACTTGTCTCTTAAAATAACCAACGCCTTCTCCGTTAATCCCAAGACGTTTAATTGTCACAGGAAACGTTTGACCAACTTCCAACTTACTCTCATGTTGCTTTTGTATCATTATTACACCTCTACTCTATACTTTTCCATAAATATAACGCTGCATAACTGCAGTATGGTTCACACTCTTGTTTCACTTTTTCTAAAAATGCATCATCAGGTTTATCATCTAATTGAAATATACCTTGCACTGCACGCTGAATCCCAATGTCCGCTTTCGGGAACATATTTTTCCGTCCAAGCCCAAACATTAAAAAGTTTTGCACTGTCCATGCACCAATTCCCCTAATTGGCAACAATTGTGCTGAAATGTCTTCTTCCGTCCCATTTTCTATACTCGCTAAATTTAATGTACCACTGACAATACTTCGACCTAATCCTACTATATATTCAGCCTTTCGCTGACTAAACTTCTGCTCTCTCAATTCTTCTATTGAAATATTTGCTACTATTTCCGGAGTGGGGAAAAAGAATACACCGTTCTTCTCTATTCCATACCGTTTCACAAATTGTTCTGTTAACACAGTAGCAAATTTCAAATTTATTTGTTGGTGAATGATACAGCGAAGAAGACAAGCAAAATAATCAAATTCTAAAATAATTGGAGTATAAGCATATGTTTCAAATAGTGGACGTAATGATGTGTTTAAAAAATGATTTTGTATATCTTGAAACGGTTCATTCCAATGAAAAATGGCCCTCATTCGTTTCATGACTTTCTCCGGATCTCCTGTCTGACTAGAAATCCAAAACTGTGGATTTTGAACAGTACCAATCCCTTGCAAGCGAACAACAACCTGTTCCTCGTCTATACAAAGCGGGACATAAATGACTTTCTCATCTAATTGAATGACGTTGAGAGGATCAAAAGATAAACGTTTTAATACTTCTTCAAAATGATACGGATACTCTAACGTAACATGTTCGCTCCACATACGTTTCCCCATCCTTTTTACACATCATTATAGCATGAGAAAACCGCAAGCATACATGCTTACGGTTGATTGCTTTTCACTAAGTCATCTAGACTTTTAAAATGATACCCTTTCTCGCGCAAATCATCAATGATTTTCGCAAGTGCTTCTGCATTATCTTTTGATATTGCATGAAGTAATAAAACAGATCCTGGATGAATCATCGTCATTACATTGTTATGCGCATATTGCCACCCTCTTTGCTGATCCACTTTCCAATCAAGAAATGCAAGTGACCAAAATACATTATAGTAGCCCATTTCTTTCGTAAGAGCTAATGTTCTTTCACTAAATACGCCGCGCGGAGGACGTACATATTTCACTTCTTTTTGCCCTGTTACTTTTTTTATTTCCTCTGTTACACTCGTTAATTCTTCACGAAGTTTTGCATCGTTTACTGCTGTAAAATCTGGGTGACTCCAAGAATGATTCCCAATAATATGCCCTTCATTTTTCATTCGTAACAACAAATCTTTTTGGGTTTTAATATAATGCCCTGTTACAAAGAAAGTGGCTGGTACATTCTTCTCTTTTAATACATCTAAAATCTGGCCTGTATAACCATTTTCATATCCATTATCAAATGTTAAATAAATATCTTTTTTCTTCGTATCCCCTAAATAAAATCCGCCATTTTTTTGTAGCAATTCTGTATAAAGTTTCCCTGCATCTGGTACTATTTCATTTTTAGGACGCGGAATTCCCCAGTTATGTGGAGTGTTTGTATAAGCCAATGTTGAAACTGGAACAAGTGCCATCATAATTGAAAAAATGAGACCTATATATAACCATTTATATTTCATAAATAGTCTCCTTTCCATATATAATCGTACCTGTAGTTTCTGTTTCTCTGCTTTCTTTCATGCTGAACATGTTTTTCTATATATACCAAAAAAATGCACCTCGAATCATTCGAGGTGCATTTTTGTTTACTTAAATACTGGCTCTTTAAAGCTCGCTAATTTTTCAAGCGATGTTTTATCAATATCAGCATGTAAACTATTACCATGAGAGTCCATCGTTACAACTGCTTTAAAACCTTCAATGCGTAAATGCCACATTGCTTCTGGAATACCAAATTGTAAGAAATCAACATCTTTCACTTCTTTAATACATTCCGCATAATATTGCGCCGCACCACCAATTGCGTTTAAGTACACGCCGCCGTGTTCTTCTAATGCTGCTAATGTTTTTGCACCCATGCCGCCTTTACCAATTACAGCACGAATACCAAATTTCTTCATAATATCCCCTTGGTATGGCTCTTCACGAATACTTGTCGTTGGTCCTGCTGCTTTAATTTGCCAATTGTCATTCTCGTCTTTCACTACAACTGGACCACAGTGATAAATAACTTGTCCATTTAAGTCTACTGGACAATCGTTATCCATTAAATGTTTATGGATTGCATCACGACCTGTATACATCATGCCATTAATTGTTACAACATCACCAACGCGAAGTTCACGAATTTGCTCTTCTGTAATTGGTGCTTGCAATACAATTTCACGTTGCTCTGTTTTTTCTTGCACTTCTTGCTCCAGTGTATCGTCGCCTTCTTGATATAGCCAATCCATAATTTCTCCTGTTTCAGGATGGATTTTTACACCAAGGCGGCGATATGCCCAACAATTATACGCAACAGATACGTAGAAGCTAGCTGGCAGGCGATTATATACGCCAATTTTACAACCAAGTAAAGTTGTTTCTCCGCCGAATCCCATCGTACCAATGCCAAGCTTATTCGCATTTTCTAATACATATTCTTCAAGTTTTTGTAACTCTGGTACAGGATTGATGTCATCTAATGTACGGAATAATTGATTTTTCGCTAATTCGTAACCTGATGTTCGGTCTCCCCCGATACCAACACCAATTACACCTGCACTACATCCTTGACCTTGTGCTTGATATACAGCATGAAGAAGGCATTTACGAATTCCTTCTAAATCACGGCCTGCGCGTCCAAGTCCTTCTAATTCACACGGTAAGCTATATTGAATATTTTTATTCTCACAACCGCCGCCCTTTAAAATTAAACGTGCATCAATATAATCTTTTTCCCATTGCTCAAACTTAATAACTGGTGTACCTGGTCCTAAATTGTTTCCACTATTGTCTCCAAAAAGAGAATCAACAGAGTTGGGACGAAGTTTACCATCTTTTGTCGCCCGCTCAAGCGCACTATAGATAGCTTCCTTCAGTTTTAATTGATTTACACCAACTGGTGTATAAATTTTAAAAGTTGGCATCCCTGTATCTTGGCAAATCGGCGAGATGTTATCATCTGCCATTTTAATGTTATTCGTAATTGTGCCAAGTGCCATCGCTGAACGAGTCCCTGCGTTTTCTCGCTCTTTCGCTTGTTGAATCGCACGACGAACATCTTTCGGTAAGTTCGTTGACGTTTCAACAACTAGTTGATACATGCTTTCTTGAAGCTTTTCCATTGTTACTTCCCCCTCAATTGTGAACGCTACCAAAACGTTACGAGATGAAAATTCCATCGTTATACTCTTCAGCCCTTTATTTATCCCGCATGAACGGGCAGTAACACTCCCACCTCGAAATTTGACTAGAGCAAAGAAGTTAGGTTGGAGCCCTGCTGCCCGTAAACGCCCGATTGGTGAAGGCTAATAATCAGTGGGGAATAAACTTCCCCACTGATTAAAGTTTCACTTTATTTCATGCTATTAAAGTATAAATGAGATTTTTCACAACTTGATTATACCTTTTTTTCTATATTCCTTCTATTATCCGTACAGAAAAAGGCTACCAATTTTGTATTGGCAGCCTTTTTAATATATTATTCGTCTTTTTTAAATTGCTCACATTTTAATTCTAATTCATCTAACATCGCAAGAAGACGATCTACATCTTCTAACTCTACTTCTTCAGGTTCAATTGTATCAATTACTTCAATGAACATATTTAAACGCTCTTTTAAATATACTAATTGTGTATCTTTATCTTGAATTGCTTTTCCCATGAAGGCACTCTCCTTTTAATTCGAGTTGCTTTTATTATACCGCAAAAATGATTGCTATGGGCATGAAATTTCATCAATTTTGTCACGATTATCCGCTATAATGTAAGCCCTCTCTCTTTTTCCGCTAAAAAGTTTCACTTTATAAAAAGTACATATTCTTCTATTATAGAGAATGGACAAATTGTTATTTCAATAGTCAAAGGAGTATTTCATATGACGATATCACAAAAAATGAAGCCGATTACTCCTTCTTACGATCCATGGGAAGCGTATATGGACCTTGAAGAGTACGGCAAACTACTATTAACAAACGTTGAGTTTACAACGACAACGTTATGCAATATGCGTTGCGAGCATTGTGCTGTTGGTTACACATTACAGCCGAAAGATCCAAATCCGCTTCCGATGGAGCTTTTATTAAAACGATTAGATGAGATTCCTCATTTACGTTCTTTAAGTATTACTGGCGGAGAACCTATGCTTTCAAAGAAATCCGTCGACAACTATGTAACACCACTCTTAAAATACGCTCATGAACGAGGCGTTCGCACTCAAATCAACTCAAACTTAACTATAGATTTAGCACGTTACGAACAAATTATTCCTTATTTAGATGTGCTGCATATTTCTCATAACTGGGGAACAATTGATGACTTCGTTGAAGGCGGATTTGCAATGATGGAGCGTAAACCTACTTATGAACAACGTGCAAAATTATTCGAACGAATGATTACCAATAGTAAAGCTCTATCCGATGCAGGTGTACTCGTATCAGCCGAAACGATGTTAAACAAAAGAACTCTACCACACATTGAACATATTCATCGTCAAATCGTTGAGGAAATGGGTTGTAAACGTCATGAAGTGCACCCGATGTATCCAAGTGACTTCGCTAGCACACTTGAAATTTTAACAAAAGACGAAATTCGAAAAGCTATTGAACATTTATTAGAAATTCGTGACGAAAATGTATGGATGTTATTTGGAACATTACCTTTCTATGCATGTAGTGATGATGAACGCGATTTAGCTACATTTAAGAAATTACATGAAAGTAAAAATGTAACTGTACGTAATGATCCAGATGGCCGTTCTCGTTTAAATGTAAACATTTTCGATGGAAATATTATTGTGACGGACTTTGGTGATGTTCCGCTTCTAGGAAACATACAAACAAATACATTACAAGAAGCATATGAGAAATGGAGCGCTTCAAAAACAGCAAAATCATTAAGCTGTCATTGCCCTGCGGTGAAATGTCTTGGACCGAATGTTCTTGTAAAAAACAGCTACTATCCAACAGAAGATTTCTTATCAAAAAAATCAAACCTTATGTTATAAATAAAAACGTCAGCTTATATGGGCTGACGTTTTTTTATTTCATTGCGCATGCGACGAGGAAATAAATTTAAAAAACAAATGATCATGAATTGGAATAGCTGCTCCAATTCCTTGAGAGGTAACATTTTTTACAACAAGTTTTTTTTGATTTCCTTTTAAAACAAGGTACACTTCTCCAAACGTTACTTTTCCTTTTTCATTTACTGCTGGCGTATAAGCATATAAATATCCAAGTTGACTCGGACTAATATTATACACACGCTCATGTCCTGTACCATAACCAATGGTCGTTTTAAATGAAAGTGGCAACTGTACTTTTTCAAGCGCTTTTAGCAGCATCATTTTTTTCACGTCTGTAGCATCTTTCATATCTGCTGTTAAATCGCCTTCAATCGTCTTTTGAGTTTCTTGCTTATAACGAAGTGGATATAAGCGATCTCCTCCTCGATTATCGTACACATTACGATTCACTTGTTTATATTCCCAATTAATCGATGTATCTACCGATTCATAATTTAAAGCCCATTGACCTAAATAAATTTTCGCGCGGTACCCTACTGCAAGCGGTGCATTTGAAATTGTCGTTTCATTAAACATCCGAATTAAGTCCGGATTTTCAATTTTAATATTTGCTGTTTTCAATAGTTCTTGAGCAAATTTACTAGGCTGCAAGCGCGGCAAATCTTGCGCATCGTTTGGAAACGTATTGTCTTTTGAAATATTTAAAACAGATGAAGGCATTTTTGTTTCTACCGTTGTCTTTGCAAAACTACTGTTAGGAAATAATAAAATAAACGAGACCATGGCTGAAAGACATATGCTGTATACTCGTTTCACCTGTCTGGCTCCTTCCTACATAAAGGTATATATACTACTTTGTTTATTGTTTTCTCTGAGCACAATTGTTATGCCTATTTTTCATAATAAATAAAAACCAATTCCCATAATGACGTACGCAGCTAATAAAGTGCCTCCTTCAAACCAGTTTGTATCCCCATCATTGGAGATTGCAATCGTTAAGAAAACAGCTGTAATCATGGACACAAGTTCTGGTATTGTAAACACTAAAGGCATCCTTTGTACAAAAAACATAGAAAGCAATACTAATACAGGAGCAACAAACATCGCAATTTGTAATGTAGAACCTACTGCAATTTCAACTGCAATATTTACTTTATTTTTATAAGCCATAATAATTGCAGATGCATGTTCCGCTGCATTTCCAACAATTGCAACGATAATAACCCCTATAAATAACTCTGACCAGCCAAATGACTTCGCAACCGTCTCAAATGTATGCACGAGAGCCTCCGACACATAAGCTACTGCAATCGTCGCTATCGCTAAAATAAGGAGTGCTTTACCTTTCGACCACTCTGGCTCTTCTTCATGCGCTACTTCGTCACTTTTATGTTGATATACACCACGGTGCGTAACTAACTTAAATAGCAATGCAGCAAGGTACATAATAATCATAATAATAGATACGCCAATACTTAATTGATACGTCTTTCCCGCATCCATCTTCATTGAAAAAATTTCTGGAATAACAAAGGCTACGACAACAGCAAAAATTAATAAAGCTGAATTATGTCTTGCGTCGTAAACATTAAAGCTTTGTCTTTTATATTTTAATCCACCTATAAAAAAGGACAGCCCTCCTACTAATAGTAAATTTCCAAGTACAGAACCCGTTAACGAAGCTAACACAACTTCAATTAATCCTGCCTGAAGTGCGAAAATTGAAATGATAAGTTCAACGGCATTACCGAAAGTTGCATTTAATAATCCACCTATTCGAGGTCCAGAAACAATTGCCAAACTTTCTGTTGCTCTCCCCATAAACCCCGCTAATGCGATAATTGTAATGCAATATACAGCAAACATAATCGTTTGAGGCCAATGCATTGTTTTTCCGAGTACAGAAAGTGGTACACCTATAAGCGCTACTATAAGAAATATTTTATTAAACATGCTTTCCATCCTTCCATCGTATGTATTTCTCCTCATCATTAATATTATTCTTCTCCTAACTTGTCCGATTTCATCACAATTACGTTTAAAAAATCAGATTGAAGAAAACAGTATGAAAGATATTTAATTTATCTTGTTTAAACGGAGAAAATTATAAATTATGAAAAGAGGTTAAAAGTATGCACTTAAAAGAAAAAATTGCAACGATTATTCAAGGACAAAGAACAGGTGTGTTATCTACTGTACGTAATGAGAAGCCACACAGCGCTTTTATGATGTTTTTCCATGAAGATTTTGTACTATACGTTGCAACAGATCGACAATCAAAAAAGATAACAGATATCGAAAACAATCCAAATGTACATGTACTGCTTGGACGAGAAGGAAAAAAATTAGATGAAGATTATATAGAAGTTGAAGGCTTAGCTTCAATCGAGAAAGACTCAACATTAAAAAACAAGTTTTGGAATAATAGCTTAAAACGCTGGTTACTTGGTCCTGAAGACCCTAATTACGTATTAATAAAAATCAATCCTGACACAATTTATTACATCGATGGTGCAGGTACGACGGAGCCCGAGTTTTTACGACTATAAAATAAAACAAGCCCCCCTTAGGTGGGCTTGTTTTGTCGAAAAATTCTTCTGAAAAAAACAATAAAATAGGTGGAACTTTCTAAAGATTCTGTTATATAATAGCAGTAACTTAAATAAACTGTATTAAAACAGACTGAGAGGAGAAATAAAATTGATGAAAAGAGAAGAACGTAAAAACATGATTGAGTTTATTGAAAAGAAAAAAGGAATTGAGCGTGACGAATTATTGTTTATGACAGACGATGAAGTAGAACATATTTATAATGTAACTTACTTTTTATATGAGGAAATTGCAGAGTAGTATAATAATCCCCACCTTATTAAAAATATAAGGTGGGGATTATTTCGTTATTAATACATGAGAATGATTTTCATGTATAATAATGTAAGATTGGAGGAATTTTACTATGAGCTCATGGCTATTATTCGCACTATTATCAGCAATTGCTGCTGCCCTTGTATCTATTTTTGGAAAGATTGGTTTAGATGGAATCGATGCCAATGTTGCTACGACAGTTCGTTCTATTATTATGGCATTATTTATGATAGGCGTTATTATTATACAAGGTAAATTTCAAAATATCGGCGACGTACTGCTAAATAAAAAAGCACTGCTATTTATCACATTAAGTGGGGTTGCAGGTGCTTCGTCATGGCTATTTTATTTTCTTGCCTTAAAAACAGGAAAGGTCTCTCAAGTAGCCCCTATCGATAAATTAAGTGTAGTGTTTTCTATTATTCTTGCGATGATTATACTCGGTGAAAAGTTAAACTTTATGACTGGTATCGGTGTAGTCTTTATTACAGCTGGTGTACTATTTATTGCTTTCAGCTAAAAAAACCGCTATTAGCGGTTTTTCTTTTTCTTTATGTAAAACCATACAATGCATGTAACAACTGCTGAAATGATTAAAATCCATATTCCATAATGATGTAAACTATACTCGACAAATCGCCACTTCTCTCCTAACTTCCAGCCAAGTCCGATAAAAACACTTATCCAAATGAGCGCACCACCGTAAGCGTACAAGCAAAAACGCCAAAGTGTTAAATTCGAAACCCCAGCAAAATATGCTGTTAAATGACGTACTCCTGGTATAAAGTAACCAATCATTAAAAGAAATGGACCGTATTTTTCAAATAAAACATGTGTTTTTTCAATGTGATGTTCTTTAATTCTAACTTTCGGCCCATATTTTTTTAAAACAGGCAGACCGAGTTTTAAACCTAATATGTAACTTAATGTAATACCTAACATCGCACCCGCCATCCCACTTGAAAAAGCAGCAGTTCCTGACATAACGCCTTTTGAAACATTATAACCAACAAAGGTCAATAAAAACTCGTCTGGTATCGGTAATCCGACAATCCCACCAGCCAATGCTATAATAATTCCAAAATACCCATAATGCGCGATTAACTCGCCAATATGTTGTTCCATTCGGAAGACACATCCTATGCACGATCGTTATTCCACATTTTGCCCGTTCTCTCTTTAAGACAAACATGGTATACATATTCACTATACATTGTTTTTATAATGAACTCTACTTCTACCCATTCTTTTAACAGCGATCAAGTGAAACTTTAATCAGTGGGTATTTTGTCTATCTCCACTGATTATTAGCCCACACCAATCAGGATTAAAAAATAAAAATTCATATGCTTGTTTTTTTGTTACAATAAAGGAAAGCTACTTTTCGCAACGGTTTAACTCTCAAGAAAAATGATACATCTAGCAAAAACATAGTTTGGTCTATATAATACAACTTCTATCTATTAAAAAACATGTACCCTTTTACATACAACATCATTTTTCTAAATTATACAGGGGGGAACGAACATGACCATTGAAAATCAATTTATCCAAAAAGTTTACTATAAAACATTTTTAACAGAAGAAATTTCTACTCCAGTATCGGAAGTACTCGGTGAAGCATACATAAATGAATCTAAAAATGAATTCTCCAACATTTCTAATATTCGCTTTGCTCAAGGTGAATTTTATTATCAAAATAAAGATTTTGAAGCAGCCATATTTAAGTGGGAGAAAGTAAATAACGACCTTGAACTTTGGGCAACCAAAAATATTGCTGATGCCTATTTTGAACTCGGATTCTTACCAAAAGCAGAAGAAATTTATCAATCTATTCAAACTGAAGGTACAACTCTTACGATGGAAGTTTCCTTGCAACTTCTTTCTCTTTATATCGAGCAAGATCGTTTAGGATTAGCTTTTAAGACGATTAGTGAAGCTGTGGCATTTCAACCAGACTATCCGAATATTACTGCAATCGCACGTTCTTTCTATGAAAAACAAGAAGATTGGAACAACGCTATCGAACTTGCAGTTCAAGAGGGAATTCGAACAAAGTCATTACATTGGTTCGATACTTTAATCCATTACGTAAACCAAGGATTTACTAAACAAATCAAACCAGAATATTTCTATGATTCTTTAAAAGCTTTATATGCAATTGACCAAGTCCAATTTAAAGAGTTTGTTATTGCCCTTTGGAACAGCTATCAAAATGAACCATTATACCTTTCTTGGATCCAAAGCATGAATCATTTATTTTTACATATTGAAACAGATAACAATGACAATTGGAATGAAATTTCTATCCGCTACCAAGAAACATACTTTGCATTAATTACTGGCGATCATTTTATGCATGAATTAAACGGTCTTGTTCCTGATTTATTAACAAATTGGTTTAGTTTAACAAAAGCAAAGGATTCCTTACTTGTTTCTGCCGCCGTATTAGCATGGAATGAAGTTGCACCTACAACTTTAGAATCATTACTCGTAAAAAGTGCTGGAGCCTTACTTTCTAATTCATCAGCTGAAACAAATGTAGATATGGAAACCGTTTCTCATCTATTCGAAACAATTGCTGAATGGGCCGAGAAAAATGATGTAGATTTAAGTCATCAATTTACGCTACTCGTCCATGAACTATGTGATTTACATGTTAATAAACTACTAATAGCTGGAACAAGTGACCATGATAAAGCGTCATTCGTTAATTCAATATTAGGAGAGAACATCTTAACTGAGACTTTAACAGCTCCTATTCTATTTAAAGACGATAGTCAAACTGCAATAACGGAATTCAATGATCTAGATGTAAAAAACATCTCGAACTTTGATGAAGTCCATCAAATAATGGATACATCTTCCCAGTCAGAACTTGAGAAAAAATGTATAGAAATTAAGTTACCAAGTAGATTTTTAAGAAAAAATAAGTTTGCATTTCTTGTTACACCATCTGTTCAAGGACAATTGGATAAAAACAGCTCATACTTTGAATACTTACAGGCAGCAGAGAGCCTTATTTACATATTAAATTCTGCCTCACCATTACATGGCGAAGAACTTGATACATTACTTTATTTACGTGAACAAGTGCCAAACTTACAAATTCATTTCGTATTACACACAAATAATACGACTACCAATGAAAATCTAATTAGTAAACTTACAGTCCATTTCCCAAATGCAAAATTCTTCCCGTACTCTCCTTCCCAAGAGAGTAGCCAGCAACTTGGGGATGTAACAGAGTCCATTCTCTCTAATCTTGCAGAACGTGACATAGAGAAAGAACGTATAGAAAAGCTAATATGGTTTACTCAAAAGACAATCGCTTACCTTGTAAATGAACGTGTAGAATTAGAACATACATTAGTGAAATCAGTACGCTGGAATAAACATATATCTGTAAAACTTAATGGATTTATTAACAATCTTACCGCTCTTGAAAAAGACAAAATCCGTTCTATTACAGAATCTTATCTTTTAACGAAAGAAGAAATTACACAAGATATACATTCTCAAATTCCTGAATTATTACAGAGCTGTTCTGACCTTGTTCAAGAAGATAGTGATTTCAAATTAGTTCATGAAGAATTAAATGCTGCGATGAACGAACGAATTGACAAACATGTACAACAAGTGCTTCTTCCTAAATTTACTGGGTCTATTCAAGACTGGATTGAAACAGCACATAATGAATTTATTCAAGCTCAAGCTTATTTAGATGAAATGAGTGAAACGTTCAATAAATTATATAAAGAAGAACGTATGAAACTTCCTTGCGATTTCAAATTACTAGATGATTGGCATCGAGATGTCGTACGAATGACAAATAGAATTACAGTAACGAACATCAACATTTTATTACGCTTCACACCGACACAATTTTTCTTAAAGAGTGCCGGAAAATTATTTGGTAATATGCAAAAAAACCAATCTATGCTCGCAAACAAATATAAACAATATATTGAAACGGAAGACTATACAGAAATTGCCCAAACAATTTCAAAACAATTCTTCCTTCAATTTGAAGTATTTGAAGGTGCACTAGAGCGTGATATCATGATGTTCTTTAAAGATCCACTTAGCGTATTGAAACAAAATGTAGAAGCCGCTCAACTTGAAATACAAGAAGACGAACAAACATTAGCAACGCTAAGAAGCAACCCAGAAACTTATCATGATCCTTTAGCATTATTTAAACTACAACTATTGCAACACAAATTTGTTATAAGTACTAACCAAAACAATGAAGACGTCTTTGTATCTAACGAGTCTCCTACTGTTTAACATAAAAAACCAAGCAAACTGAAATTTGCTTGGTTTTTTACTTTAATTTATTATTTTCACATGTTCAAATGGATAATAAATTGCCGCTAACTTTCCTAATACATCTGCTCTATCAATAAGTCCTAAACCATTTCTACTATCCCTACTGATTAAGCGATTATCTCCCATAACAAAAATCTTATTTTTAGGGATTGTAATAGGTCCAAAGTCCTCTGTTAAATTCATCAGTTTTTTTTCAGCTTGTTTTTTATTACTATGCAAATACTCCTCATTTTTCACCTCATGATTCACATATAATTGGTCATTTCTCATCTCAATTACATCACCCGGTAACCCAATCACTCTTTTCACATAAAAATTATCCGTCTTCACAACAATAATGTCTTCTCTACCATAACTTTCAAATTGCTTTGCCAACTTATTAACAATTATCTTATCCCCATCTTGTAACGTTGGCCTCATAGATGCTCCTTTTACAGTTGTAGGGAAAAACAAAAAGATTTTTGCCAAAAACGCTAATAAACATGCACTTGCAATTATTCCAAAGAACTCACGCAAACGTTTTTTCTTTTGCATCATTCCACCATCTCATTGTCTTTTTATTTATATTATAAATACTTCAGATAGTTGTTTTCCATAAAATTATAAATTATATAATTATGATATTACAATTTTAAAACGCTATTCCTTACAAGTTTATTATTTTGATATATCATATTTTATATTTATTAAGCAGAAATTTTCCTATGAATTTTACACTTAACAAATACTAAAACTAATTAAACAAATATATTAGAATATCAAAGAAAAAGATACTCTCAAAATAGTCTATCTACTATTTTTGAGAGCATCTTTTTATAGTCCTACATATACAATACACATCTGAGCAGCGACATATGTAAACCAAATCCAAAGTGGTTCATACTTCAGCTTGCGGCCACCAATATCTGTCACACCAATAATAAAATCAGAAATCACAAACAGCAAACCACCAAGCGCTGGTATCCACCATATTCCTGTATTCTCATAGTATAAGGCGAATGCAAAGCAAGCCATTCCCCCAACCCACAAGCCGTAAATTAGGGCTCCTATCGTAAACAGTTTGTCCTGTTTTTCATTTCGAATAAAAAAGAACCACCCTATAATTAGAAAGAGTCCGTATACGAGTAAACCAATCCAAAAACCATTCCATGAAATACCTGTTTGCAAAAATGCTTTTACATAAAAACAATGGGCAAGAGCAAAAGTAACCATCCCTCCAATTAATCGATGGCCAAAGGGAATCAAACCTGCCATAAATAAATCCCCTAAAGTCGATAAAGTCATTCCTAATGCAACCCAGCTGCTATACTCTATCGATGGATCTTGTAGCCATATCCAAATCGCACTACCTGTTAAAGAAAAACTAAGAATAAGACGAACTGCTAAAGGTAACGGCATATTTTCTCTTGTTCTTTTTGTCTGTCCTATTGCATAAATTGCTCCTGTTAAAAAAATAATTATTTGTCCGATTAACACAATGTAAAGTACATTCATAATATGTTCTCCTCAATAAATGCTTTAATGTATCTTTTTTCGTTATATATAGTCTGTTCTCCTTTTTCTACATAAAAAAAGAAGAACAATACTGTTCTTCCATTTTAATCGCTTTTTTGTTCTCTACGCTACTTGTTTTTTTTGCTCCATTTTCTGCTTAGCCGGGGTACGATTTACGACAATGATTCCCGCTGCTACACATGCTAGACCGAATAATACAAATGAATGAATTGCTTCTCCTAAAATCATGCTCGATAATAACACACCAAAGACAGGTATGAAGAACATATACATCGAGACTTTTCCTACTTTGTTATACTTCATAATTGTATTCCATATACAAAATCCCGCTGCCGATAAGAACGATAAATATATGAGCATAAGTATCGTATATAGGTTAAAAGTAAATGGCATCGCTCCAACTTGTAATGCACCTATACATAGTAACCCAACTGATCCAAAAATCATTTGGTATGCTGTCATATACCCAATATCTAACGTTTTACTACCCTCTTTTGCTAATATATTTCCATACGAATACATCATCGCTGCCCCAAGAAGTAATAAGCTACCTATTCCAAAATGGAATGATAAACTTCCATCACTCGGTACATTCACTAAAATGACACCACAAAATCCGATTGATACGCCCATTATTTTTCTCATATTGAGAGCATCATCTTTATATAAAAAGTGTGCGAGTAAAATTTGAAAGAATGATGATGTTCCTGAAATAATCGCTCCTTCAATTCCTGAGCTATAACTCATTCCAATATAAAAACATATATATTGAAGAAAAGTTTGGAACAAACCAATTTGAACTAACTGCTTCCCTGTTCCTTTTTTGAACTGCATATCTTTTCCTAGCGCTTTAAAAAATAATAAGAGCATTATACCAGATAAGAAAAAGCGATAACCAGCAAATAATATTTGTTCTCCGACTTCTTGTGGCCGAATCCCAAGTTCAGCATAGCTTAATTTAATAAAGGGAAATGCGCTTCCCCATAAAAAGGTTGCTACTATCGCAGCAATAAATACACCAATCGGATGAGTAAAAAATTTCTCTGTCTTCACTTGTTGTCTTCCTTTCCGATCTTTTTATGAACAATATTCATATATACCAAAGGAACTGTAAAAACACAAGTTTTCGGTTTATACTTGAAACAAAAACATATCATCTCTCAAAAACATATGCTATACTATAGAATAATTACAACATAATAACTATTAAAATCAGATTTAACAGAAATGCTGCTATCCGTTACGGATGGCAGCTTTCGTCGTTTTATAGGGGTTTCGATTTTGATTCTTTTTCTCAATAAGAATTTGAAAGGGGCGAGTAATAATGAACTCGGAAGTAAAAACATTACCATCAAAACAGAACGTACCTAATCCATCTTGGATTCAAACACTAAAAAAGCACTATGAACTTATATTTGCAATCTTATCTGGTATTTTCATTTTAGCTGGCTGGTTATTCACAAAAAATGAGGCGATAAGTGTAGGTATTACTTTCTATATCCTCGCTTATGTAATTGGAGGATTTGCAAAAGCGAAAGAAGGCATTGCAGACACAATTGAAGAGAAAGAGCTAAATGTTGAAATGCTCATGCTCTTTGCTGCTATCGGTGCTGCCATGATTGGCTATTGGGCAGAGGGTGCTATTTTAATCTTCATCTTTGCGCTAAGTGGTGCAATGGAATCTTATACGTTAAGTAAAAGTCAAAAAGAAATTTCAGCACTTCTTGATTTACAGCCTGAAGAAGCATTACGTATTTCAAATGGAACCGAGGAACGTGTTCCTGTTGGAGAATTACAAATTAACGACATTATTTTAATTAAACCCGGTGAACGTGTTCCTGCTGATGGCACAATTCATAATGGTGAAACAAATATTGATGAAGCTGCTATTACAGGAGAACCTATTCCGAATGAGAAAAAATTCGGCGATGAAGTGTTTGCTGGAACTGTGAATTTACGTGGTGCTATTGAAATTACAATTACAAAGCCGAGCGATCAAACATTATTCCAAAAGATTATTCGTCTCGTTCAAAGTGCACAAAGTGAAAAATCACCATCACAACTATTCATCGAAAAATTTGAAGGAACATACGTAAAAGGTGTACTACTCGTTGTTGCGCTTATGATGTTCGTTCCTCACTTCTTACTGGATTGGAGTTGGAATGAAACATTTTATCGCGCTATGATTTTACTTGTAGTCGCTTCTCCTTGTGCACTAGTTGCAGCTATTACACCCGCAACTTTATCTGCAATTTCTAACGGAGCGAGAAACGGTATTCTCTTTAAAGGCGGCATTCATTTAGAACGTCTAGCTTCAGTAAAGGCGATTGCCTTTGATAAAACAGGAACATTAACACAAGGAAGACCTACTGTAACAGATGTATATGTTCGAGAAGGTATAGCAGAAAGTGAAGTACTTTCTATTACAGCATCAATTGAAAGTCACTCTACACATCCTTTAGCTGAATCCATTGTTAAATATGCAAAACATGCTTATGATATTTCGATAAAAAAACCCGAAAACGTTGAAGATGTAACTGGTTTTGGATTAAAAGGAACATTAGAAAATAAAGCTTATAAAATTGGTAAAGCTGATTTTATCGGGGAAGAAACAAAGACATTTCATAATGGTATTTCTACCTCCCTTGAAAAAGAAGGGAAAACTGTCGTTTATATAAGTGATGAAGATGGTATCCTTGGACTTATCGCTTTAAAAGATACACTCCGCCAAGAAACCATTGCTGCTATTCGCGATTTACAAAGCATTGGTGTGGAAGCAATCATGATTACTGGCGATAATGAAGAAACCGCAAAAGCCATTGCTGCTGAAAGCAATATAAAAGAATATTATGCATCCTGTTTACCAGAAACAAAAGTTGAAACGATTAAAAAGTTAAAAGAAAAATACGGTACAGTAGCAATGGTCGGAGATGGTATAAATGATGCACCCGCGCTCGCTACTGCTAGCATTGGTGTTGCAATGGGTGAAGGAACAGACGTAGCTTTAGAAACTGCAGACGTTGTACTTATGAAGAACGAATTGTCTCGACTTTCCCAAGCCATCCGTTTATCAAAACGAATGAACCGTATTGTAAAGCAAAATGTAGTATTTTCTCTAGCTGTAATTGCACTGCTAATCTGTTCAAACTTCTTGCAATTTTTAGCTCTTCCATTTGGTGTTATTGGGCATGAGGGAAGTACAATTCTTGTCATTTTAAACGGGTTACGATTATTAAAAGGAAACAAATAAAAACGGGTCCCTCATAGAGGACCCGCTTTTTTTAATGGTAGCTATTATGCCCGTTCGCACTACTACTTGTTTTATGCTTCGGATGCGAACTGCTCTTTTGTTTATTGTTGTTTTTATTATTGTGGTTCTTTTTATTATTACTCATGAAATATCCCCCCTGTTCCTTTTTATTATGGAACAAGAGCTCATTATTCATTACGGGAATTATTGTCACCCGTTCTATAGTGATGGAGTAGACCATTAATTTCACCGCCAAGTAAAATTACCCATCCAGTTAAGTAAAACCATAACATTAAAATAATAATTCCACCGAGACCACCATATGTATTGGCGTAATTCGCAAACTTATCTACATAATAAGCAAATGAGTACGATACCACAATCCACCCTACAGTAGCAAATATTGCTCCTGAAATGACTTCTCTTCTTTTTAACTTTCGATCTGGTGCAAATGTATATAAAAAACTAAACAAGGCAAATAGTACGAAGAAACTCGCTACTAATCGTGTAATACTCCATACGTAAGAAAAACTATCCGATAAACCAATTGCTTTAAATACCGCTGCCCCAATCACTTGTCCGAACACTGGGACAATTAGAGCAAACACAATCATAAAAATGATGGCTAATGTAAACACAATTGATAAAGCTCTTGTTTTAATAAAGGAACGTGTTTCGGTTACATCATACGCACGGTTAAAAGCATTCATAACCGCATTTACTCCATTTGAAGCAAACCATAGCATCGACAGTAAACCAAATGATAATAAACCACCATTTTGCTCATTTACAACTTTATCTACGTTTACTTCAATTAAGTACATTGCATCTTCAGGTACGTACGGTTCTAATAAATTGAGCACACTTTCTGTTTGAAGGTCAATAAATCCAAGAAGCGTAATTAAGAAAACAAGCCCAGGAAAAATAGCAAGTAAGAAGAAATAAGCGAGCTGTGCTGCCAAGCCCGCTACATCATCACGCATCGTCCGATCGTATAAATCTTTACCGAACGAATAAGTGCGATTTCTTCTTACCTTTTCTAAAATTTTTCTCATATATGTTTAAACGCTTTTCTTCTCTTCTTTATCTTGCTTTAACTCAATGTACGCTTCAGTTTTTTTTTCCTCTGCATGTGAGTCTTTCATAAATAATTCACGTGCTTCTTTCATACCACCATCTTCAGCAACTACTGGCTCTTCTTCTGCTTTAAGCTCATCTGCCTTTGGAGATACAGCTTGAATTTCAATCGTTTCTGGCTTTTCTTCTCGCTCAATTTTTTTCTTACTAAAAATTTCTTTCGTTTCTTTTAACGTCTCTACAACTGACGGCGTCAATTTTTTAATTTCTGCTACTTTCGCTTTCACTACATTGAAATCAGCAAGTTCGCGTCCTTTATCTGTAACAGTTTGCACTTTTTCTTTAATCTTTGCATTTTCACCAATTTCAATCATCTTTGTTTTTGCTTTTTCAGCAGTGTTTTTTACCTTTTCACGGTTTTCTTTCTTTAACATGGATACAGCTACACCTGCCGCTACACCAAGCGCAATGTTTCGAGCAATATTATTTTTCTTTGCCATATTCCTTCACCCTTTCATTTCTTATGTTAGAAAGTATTTCTTTCTAAGCTTCCTCATATTCCTTGTTCATTTCGAATGAAAGCTAATAGCTTTGCACACCCTTCTGTTACAAGGTCATATACTTCTTGGAAATTCCCTGTATAGTAAGGGTCGGGAACGTCTGTCCAGCCACCGTCTGGAACAAAATCGGACAGCCTACCAATATAGCCTCCAGTTTTACCTAAACTTTTTAAATCTGCTATATTCTTGTTGTCCATGGCAATAATATAATCAAACTTTGTTAAGTCTTCTTTTTCTACTTGCCTTGCTTTAATTCCTTCAAAAGTGACTGCATTTTCTTTTAAAATTTTTTGTGTTCCTTTATGTGGCGGATGGCCAACATGCCAATCTCCAGTTCCTGCAGAATCAATGACAATTTTCTCTTCAAGTCCCTCTTTTACGACAAGATTTCGAAAAATCGCTTCTGCCATCGGAGAACGGCAAATGTTCCCAAGACAAACAAACAATACTTGAACCATATTTTTGTTTCTTCCTTTCTTGGTGCATTTGTTTATATATACTTATAGTATAAACAACCAATTAGTGAATATAAAGGAAATCCCTACTAATTTAATGGGATTGAAAAGATTCATTAACGAAAATGATAAAAAATGTTAAGATAGCCTTATGTTATTTTAAAGGGGGACACTTCGGTGGATTTATCCGTAAAGTCAGAAGAAAACGTTGAATATATGGTCGAAGCTATTAAAGAAAAATTACGTATGGTTAATGCTGGAGCGATGAGAGCTGCTAGCTTTAACGAAGAAATGTACGAGGACTTACGTGACATCTATGAGCATGTTATGAAACGTGAAACATTCAGCATTAGTGAAATGCAAGCTATTACAGAAGAATTAGGTACATTAATTAAAAAGTAAAAAAGCCTCTCTTATTGAAGTGCACCCCAATTGTTAGACACATAATTAACAATTGGAGGTGCATTTTTTATGGCTAAATTTTCTTCAAAAGATAAAATACAAGCAGTAAAACGATATCTAGAAGGTACGGAAGGCGGAAAAA
>Ga0209025_1000534_pt1 | contig 72165 bp, 66 predicted proteins | sample AraplaMF_Col_mLB_FD_184256 | JGI IMG/M metagenome (GOLD analysis project Ga0209025, IMG submission 184256) | Arabidopsis root microbial communities from the University of North Carolina, USA - plate scrape MF_Col_mLB (SPAdes) (version 2) | ecosystem: Host-associated > Plants > Roots > Endosphere... | reverse complement strand
AACCAGGGAAACTCTAGAGCGAAGGTCGTCGTCGCCAGCAGCGCCGCCGCCCTCGTCAGTGATCGGGCTTATAGACCCCCAGCCTCCAAGACGTCAACAGGCTTTTTCAGGGCCCCGATAGAAATCTCACAACACGTTGAAAACAAAAAGAAATTTCTATTCACAGGCATAAGAGGCAAATTTTCGCCCGGTTAATCGGGCGAAAATCCATCGACACAGGCGGATCAGCCGGCCTTTGCCTCATCGTTGCCGCGCAGCAACCGGATCAGGGCAGAAAAGTCCTCGCCACCATGACCGAGCTTCTCGAACATCGAATAGAGCTGGGCTGCCTGTGCACCCATCGGCGTCGTCGCACCCGCTGCACTTGCGGCCTGCTGCGACAGCTTCAGGTCCTTCAGCATCAGGCTCGCGGCAAAGCCCGGCTTGTAGTCGTTGTTGGCGGGCGAGGTCGGGACCGGACCCGGCACCGGGCAATAGGTCGTCAGAGACCAGCATTGGCCCGATGAGGTCGACGCCACGTCGAACAGGGCCTGGTGCGAAAGACCCAGCCGTTCCGCCAGCACAAAGGCTTCACAAACGCCGGCCATGGAAATGCCGAGGATCATGTTGTTGCAGATCTTTGCCGCCTGGCCGGCGCCGACGCCGCCGCAATGGACGATCTTCTTGCCCATGGCGTCGAGCAATGGCTTGCCGCGGGCGAATGCCTCGTCGCTGCCGCCGACCATGAAAGTCAGCGTGCCGGCCGCAGCACCGCCGGTTCCACCGGAGACGGGGGCATCGAGAGAGGGGCAGCCGATCTTTTCCGAGAGCGCATGCGCCTTGCGGGCGCTATCGACGTCGATCGTCGAACTGTCGATCAGGAGCGTGCCCGGATCGACGAAGCCGAGGAGTTCGTCCCAGACATAGAGGACATGGGCGCCGGCGGGCAGCATGGTGATCACGCATTCGGCGCCGCGCACCGCGTGCGCAATCGAGCCCGCGACGGAGACCCCGGTTTTCGCCGCGGCGTTGCGCGAGGCTTCCGACAGGTCGAAACCGCTGACCGCATGGCCCGCCTTCACCAGATTGGCGGCCATCGGCCCGCCCATATTGCCGAGCCCGATAAAGGCGATCTTCGTCATGTCATTCCTCCTCGCATTGAAACTCGGCCAAAACCGAACAGCGCCCCATCCTCAGGCGCTAAAACAGTGGCGGGTGATCCTTCCTGCCGAAACGCGACAGCAAGGCAGGTGTGACACCGGCCAGCGCCACCGACCATTTTGGATTGCGGTCCTTGTCGATCACCGCAGCACGCACACCTTCGTAGAAGTCGGGGTTACCAAGCATTCCGAGCGTCGCGGAATATTCCCGTTCGAGACATTCGTTCAGCGACGCGCTGCGGCGACCGGCGCGCAAGAGTTCGAGCGTCAGCTTCATGCTCAGCGCCGAACGCGAGTTGAGCAGCGCCAGCGTTTCCTTGGCGAAATCGGAACCATCAGCCTCGAGCGCCGCCACGATCTCTTCAACCGTATCAAAGGCGAAGCAGCGGTCGATCAGCGCAAAGTGGTTTTGAAGCGGCGTTGCCGGCGCTTCCGAAGCGTGCTTTGCAATCACCGCGCTGACATCGGCGCTGCGTGCCGTCGGCGGCAGCGTGGCAAGATCAGCGGCGAGCGCTTCCAGCTTATCCGAGGCGACGAAACTATCTGCAAGCCGCGCATGGATGGCATCGGCTGCGACGATGTCCCGACCGGTGAGACCGAGATAGGTGCCGAATTCGCCGGGCGTCCTGGGAAGAAGCCAGGTGGCGCCAACGTCAGGGAAGTAGCCGATCCCGGTCTCCGGCATTGCAAGCCGGGTCCGCTCGGTGACGATGCGGTGGCTGCCATGGGCGGAAATCCCGACGCCGCCGCCCATGACGATGCCATCCATGATCGCGATATAGGGTTTGCGGTAGCTGGAAATGCGGCTGTTGACGACGAATTCCTCGCGCCAAAACTGCGCACCTTCCTCCGGCCGTTCGCGTCCACTCTCGTAAATCATGCGGATATCGCCACCGGCGCAAAGCCCGCGCTCGCCCTCGCCGGTCACCAACACGGCGGCAACGGCCGGATCATTTTCGAACTCGGTCAAAGCCGCGGCGATCAGCCGGATCATCGGCACGTTGAGGCTGTTCAATGCCCGGGTGCGGTTCAGCCGGATTCTGCCGATCGCTCCCCGCCGCTCGACGATGACTTCAGGCGCCTGCATGTCCATGAACGATCTTTCCTGTCTCTGGCCTATTTCCGGCCGATAAGCGAACGCGCAACGATCAGGCGCATGATTTCGTTGGTGCCCTCGAGGATCTGGTGCACCCGGAGGTCCCTGACAATCTTTTCGACACCATAGTCTGCGAGATAGCCGTAACCGCCGTGAAGCTGCAGCGCGTCATTGGCAACGGCAAAGCAGCGGTCGGTGACGAAGCGCTTGGCCATGGCGCAGAGTTTTGTCGCTTCGGGGTCGCCGGCATCAAGCGCAGATGCCGCGCGCCAGAGGAAGGTGCGGGCGATTTCGAGGTCGGTCGCCATGTCGGCGAGACGGAACTGCAGCGCCTGGAACTCGCCGATCGCCTTGCCAAAGGCCCGGCGCTCCTGGACATAAGCCAGCGCCTTTTCGAAGGCGGACTGGGCGCCACCGAGAGACGCGGCGGCAATGTTCAATCGCCCGCCATCGAGCCCGCCCATGGCGATCTTGAAACCATCGCCTTCCGCGCCGAGGCGGTTTTCCGCCGGCACGCGGACACCATCGAGCATGACGGCGCGGGTGGGCTGGACGTGCCAGCCCATCTTTTTCTCATTGGCACCGAATGTGAGGCCAGGTGCGTCCTTCTCGACCACGAAGGTGGAGATGCCCTTGGGGCCGTCCTCGCCGGTCCGCGCCATGATCACGTAGAGGCCGGACTCGCCAGCGCCCGAGATGAACTGCTTCTGGCCGGTCAGGACATAATCGTTGCCGTCTCTCACCGCCTTGGTCTTCAGCGCCGCTGCATCCGAGCCCGAGCCTGGCTCGGTCAGGCAGTAACTCGCCAGCACCTCCATGGTCAGCAGCCTCGGCAGCAGCCGCTGGCGCTGTTCGTCCGTGCCGTAGCGGTCGATCATGCCGGCGCACATGTTGTGGATCGAGACGAAGGAGGCGACGGCCGGGCAGCCGGTCGCGAGCGCCTCGATGATGATCGCGGCATCGAGCCGCGTCAGTCCCGTGCCGCCGACATCGTCGCGGACATAAATGCCGGCCATTCCGAGCGCTGCGGCACCGCGCAACGTGTCAACCGGAAAATGCTTCTGCTGATCCCAGTCGATCGCGTGAGGGGCGATCTCGTCGCGGGCGAAATCGAGCGCCATCTGACGAATGGCCTCCTGCTCCTCCGACAGGCGAAAATCCATATGCATGTCCTCCCTGACCGCATACCTCTGCAGGTTTCCTTTAATCGTAACCGATAAAAGGGCAAAAACCTGCAGCAACCAAACGTGCCACAGCGACCTTTGCGCGTTTCACAAGACGCGCGGCGCTGTAGGCGATGGAGGCCTAGTTACACCAAACTTTGTCCAGGCCCAGATGCAACTTCTCACAGGGGCTGTTCAAAAATGAACAGACCGTCGCAATCAGCTCTCGCTTAGACGATACGGCAGAGCGCCGCGTAAGTCATGGTCCACGATCAGGCGGCGTTTCAATGGCGGTACCGCACGGCTCGCGCATTTCGTGCGTTCGCAGATCCGGCAGGAAATGCCGATCGGATCGAAGGCGGCGCGGTTGCCGAGGTCCATGTCGTCGGCGTAGACGAAGGCATCGGCATAGGAGACCTCGCAGCCAAGCGCCAGCGCGTAGCGCGGCTGCGCGGCGCGAAAGCCGCCACCGCCCTTAGTGATCTGGGTGGCGAGGCAGAGGTAGCGCACGCCGTCAGGCGTCTCGGCCAGTTGCCGGATGATCCGGCCCGGCGTCTCGAAGGCCTGGTGCACGTTCCAGAGCGGACAGGCTGCACCGAACCGGGCGAATTGCAGCTTCGCGGCGCTGTGGCGCTTGGTGATATTGCCCGCCCGGTCGATGCGGGCAAAGAAGATCGGTATGCCTTTCTGTCCCGGCCGCTGCAGGGTCGAGAGGCGGTGGCAGACCTGCTCCAGAGACGCGCCGAAGCGGGCGGCGAGCAATTCGATGTCGTGCCTCAAGTCGCGAGCGGCCTTCGAGAAGGCCTGGTAGGGCAGGATCAGCGCGCCGGCAAAATAGTTCTGCAGGCCGATGCGACAGATCTCATAGGCCTCTTCGGTGCGGAAGCCGGCACTACCGGCCACCCGATCGATCTCTTCGCGGGCATGAAGCTGGGCGATCTGCAGGGCGATCTGGAAGTCGCGCGTTGCTGCGGGCGCATAGGGATTGAGGGTCAGGATGCGGGCGCGCGGATCGAAGCGGCGGATCGCCTCGTCGCCGGCCGCTCCGCGCACGACCCGAACGCCGTGACGCTGTTCCAGATAGCTTGCCAGCGCCGCATGATTGTCGCCTTCGCCAAGCCCGAGCTCGCCCGCCAGCCGCTCGGCAAGCATGTCGATCTCGTGAATGTAGTTGTCGACGAAATGAAAGAAGTCGCGCACCTCTTCATACGGCGTGGTTTCGACAAATGAGGCCCCGCGGCCGATGGTGTCGTCAATGCTTGCGAGCTGCTCGCTGTTGCGGCGATAGGCCTGGTGGCAGGTGATCAGCGCATGTGCCAGTCCCGGGGCATTCTGCGCGACGAGCTTCAGTTCCTGCAGGCTTGCGGAATAGGTTTCAAACAAGGGATCGCTGAGGGCTTCCGAGAGCGCCGAGAGCAGACGATCGCCCTCCCCGGTCGAAAGCTCGGCGATATCGATCTGGAATTTTTCGGCGAGCGCTAAAAGCACTGCGGCTGAGACCGGCCGCTGGTTGTTCTCGATCTGGTTGAGGTAGCTGGTCGAGATGCCGATGCGTTCTGCAAATTGGCCTTGCGTCGCCTTGTTCGCCTCCCGCAGTTCCCTGACCTTGCGGCCGATATAGAGTTTGCCGATCGCCATGTTTGCAACTTTGCAATTTACGTTTCACAAATTTCTCTATTTCACATTTGCACATGAAGAGACGTTTTTCCATGCCGTCTTCGACGCTATTGCGAAGCTCGAAGCGCCTCTGCACAATCGCTGAAAAAACAGGCACTGAAAAAACCGGGAGGGCACCATGCGCGCCATACTAGAACAGGTCGAAGCCCGCCGGGCAGAAGCAAGAGCCGGCGGCGGCCAACGACGGATCGACGCCCAGCACGGCAAGGGTAAGCTGACGGCGCGCGAACGCATCGAGGTGCTGCTCGATGAAGGCTCGTTCGAAGAATACGACATGTACGTCACGCATCGCTGCGTCGATTTCGGCATGGAGAGCCAAAAGGTCGCGGGCGATGGCGTCGTCACCGGTTGGGGCACGATCAACGGCCGGCAGGTCTATGTCTTTTCTCAGGACTTCACCGTTCTCGGCGGCTCCCTGTCGGAAACCCACGCGCAGAAGATCTGCAAGATCATGGATATGGCGGTACGCAACGGGGCACCAGTCATCGGCCTCAACGACAGTGGCGGCGCCCGCATCCAGGAAGGCGTGGCCTCGCTTGCCGGTTACGCCGAGGTCTTCCGCCGCAATGCCGAAGCCTCCGGCGTCATTCCGCAGATCTCGGTCATCATGGGTCCCTGCGCCGGCGGCGCGGTCTATTCGCCGGCCATGACCGACTTCATCTTCATGGTTCGCGATTCATCCTACATGTTCGTGACCGGGCCGGATGTCGTGAAGACAGTGACGAACGAGATCGTCACTGCGGAAGAGCTCGGCGGCGCGCGCACGCATACGTCAAAGTCTTCGGTCGCCGACGGTGCGTATGAAAACGACATCGAGGCACTGGAAGCGACCCGCCTGCTTTTCGATTTCCTGCCGCTCAACAACCGCGAAAAGCCGCCGGTCCGTCCCTTCCACGACGACCCGTCGCGGCTCGAAATGCGCCTTGACAGCCTGATCCCAGACAGCGCCGCCAAACCCTACGACATGAAGGAACTGATCCTGGCGCTTGCGGATGAAGGCGACTTCTTCGAATTGCAGCAGAACTTCGCCAGGAACATCATCACCGGCTTCATCCGCATGGAAGGCCAGACGGTCGGCGTCGTCGCCAACCAGCCGATGGTGCTTGCCGGCTGCCTCGACATCGACAGTTCGCGCAAGGCCGCCCGGTTCGTGCGCTTCTGCGATGCCTTCTCGATCCCGATCCTGACGCTGGTCGACGTGCCCGGCTTCCTGCCCGGCACCGCGCAGGAATATGGCGGCGTCATCAAGCATGGCGCCAAGCTGCTCTTTGCCTATAGCCAGGCGACCGTGCCGATGGTGACGCTGATCACCCGCAAGGCCTATGGCGGCGCCTATGACGTCATGGCCTCGAAACATATCGGCGCCGACGTCAATTATGCCTGGCCGACCGCCGAGATCGCCGTCATGGGTGCCAAGGGCGCAACCGAAATCCTCTACCGCTCGGAACTCGGCGACGTCGAGAAGATCGCCGCGCGCACGAAGGAGTACGAGGAGCGCTTCGCCAACCCGTTCGTGGCGGCAGAGCGTGGCTTCATCGACGAGGTGATCATGCCACATTCGTCGCGCCGACGCATCGCGCGTGCTTTTGCGTCTCTGCGCAACAAGCAGGTCGATGTCCGCTGGCGCAAGCACGACACGATCCCACTCTGATGGAGGCGACGATGGAACGGGAGCCAGAGCGCATCATGACGCCGGAAGAAGCCAGGCGCGACCACTGGTCGATGCTGCGCTATATGGCCGTCAATGCGCTGATCGGCGTGGCGATTGGCGCGCTCACGGCTGGCGTGCTGATCTGGCTCAATATCGGCGCCGTCGGCACCCACATCGTCCGTTCGACGAGCCCGGTTCTCGCCACCCTCATGGTTGTCCTGCCCTTCGCATTGCTTTTCGGTGGGGCCGCCGCGGCATCGTCGATCGCGCTTCTTCCCTATCGCCGCAAGTTCAAACGCTGACGCGCCGCCCCAAGGATTTGAAAGAGAAACAAATGTTCAAGAAAATCCTCATCGCCAACCGTGGTGAAATCGCCTGCCGCGTCATCAAGACCGCAAAGAAGCTCGGCATCGCCACCGTCGCGGTCTACTCCGACGCCGACCGCGAGGCCATGCATGTGCGCATGGCGGACGAGGCGGTGCATATCGGCCCCTCGCCGTCGGCCCAGTCCTATATCGTCATCGACAAGATCATCGAGGCGATCCGCAAGACCGGCGCCGATGCGGTCCATCCGGGCTATGGTTTCCTCTCGGAAAACGCCGCCTTTGCCGAAGCGCTGGAGAAGGAAGGCGTGGCCTTCATCGGCCCGCCGGTCGGCGCCATCCAGGCGATGGGCGACAAGATCACCTCCAAGAAGCTCGCGGCCGAGGCCGGCGTCTCGACGGTTCCGGGCCATATGGGCCTGATCGAGGATGCAGACGAAGCGGTCCGGATCGCCGCGTCGATCGGCTATCCCGTGATGATCAAGGCGTCTGCCGGCGGCGGCGGCAAGGGCATGCGCATTGCATGGAACGACCAAGAGGCGCGCGAAGGCTTCCAGTCCTCAAAGAACGAGGCGAAGAACGCCTTCGGCGATGACCGCATCTTCATCGAAAAATTCGTGACCGAGCCGCGCCACATCGAGATCCAGGTGCTTGGCGACAAGCACGGCAACACGCTCTATCTCGGCGAGCGCGAATGCTCGATCCAGCGCCGCAACCAGAAGGTCATCGAGGAGGCGCCCTCGCCTTTCCTCGACCCCGAGACCCGCAAGGCCATGGGCGAACAGGCGGTCGCACTTGCCAAGGCCGTCGGCTACCACTCGGCCGGCACCGTCGAATTCATCGTCGATGCCAAGCGCAACTTCTATTTCCTCGAGATGAACACCCGCCTGCAGGTGGAGCATCCGGTGACCGAGCTCATTACCGGGCTCGACCTCGTGGAGCAGATGATCCGAGTTGCTAGCGGCGAAAAGCTCGCCTTCGGCCAGGACGATGTGAAGCTCAATGGCTGGGCGATTGAAAGCCGGCTTTATGCGGAAGATCCCTATCGCAACTTCCTGCCGTCGATCGGCCGGCTGACACGCTATCGGCCGCCGGTCGAGGGCAAACGCGACGATGGCACGGTGACGCGCAACGACACCGGCGTCTTCGAGGGCGGCGAGATTTCGATGTATTACGATCCGATGATCGCAAAGCTCTGCACCTGGGCACCGGACCGCCGGACGGCGGTCGAGGCTATGGCCGAGGCGCTCGATCAGTTCGAAGTGGAAGGCATCGGCCATAACCTGCCGTTCCTTTCGGCTGTCATGCAACAGCAGCGCTTCCGCAACGGCCGGCTGACGACCGCCTATATCGCCGAGGAATTCGTCGACGGTTTTCACGGCGTTGCGGCCGATGAGCGGTCGCTTCGCAAGCTCGCCGCCGTCGCGGTCTCGGTCAATCAGATCCTACAGGAACGGGCCAGCCAGATTTCCGGCACGATCGGCAATCATCGCCGCATCATCGGCCATGATTGGGTGGTCGGTCTCGGCGATCACGATATTGCGGTGACTGCCGGTTCGTCCGCTGACGGCTCCTATGTGAGCTTCGCCGATGCCTCGACAGTCACCATCGCCGGCGACTGGACGCCCGGTCGTACGCTTGCCACGTTCAACATCGACAATGAGCCCTTGAGCGTCAAAGTCGATCTGGTCGGCACCGCCCTCCGGCTTCGCTGGCGCGGCATTGATGTCGTTGCCCATGTCAGAAGCCCGCGGGTTGCGGAACTAGCACGGCTGATGCCGAAGAAGCTGCCGCCGGACACGTCGCGCATGCTGCTTTGCCCGATGCCCGGGGTGATCACCTCGGTCACGGTAAAAGCCGGCGACACGGTCGAAGCAGGACAGGCGCTCGCGGTCGTCGAGGCGATGAAGATGGAGAACATCCTGCGCGCCGAGAAACGGGCCGTGGTGAAGCGCGTGGCGGTCGCCGCCGGCGCCAGCCTCGCTGTCGACGAGCTGATCATGGAATTCGAGTGATGAACCTTCACAACCGTGGCCCTCATTCCTGTGCTTGTCACAGGAATCCAGCAGCGTCGCGTCTGCGACGCGAAGAATTCACCCTTTCACGCGAACGACTTCGCGTGGCTGGATCCCTGTGACAAGCACAGGGATGAGGCGAGGAAGGCGCCCTTTTTGGGCAAGGAGCTAGCGATGAGCCAAAAGACCGTGAAAGACTGGGAAACCCTCGCCGAGCGTGAACTCAAAGCAGCGCCGGAAAGCCTTATCTGGCACACGCCCGAGGGCATCGCGGTGAAGCCGCTTTATACGTCCGGCGATCTCGACGGTGTTGATCACCTCGCCTCGCTGCCGGGCTTCGAACCTTTCGTGCGTGGCCCGCGCGCCACCATGTATGCGGGCCGTCCCTGGACGATCCGGCAATATGCCGGCTTCTCGACGGCGGAAGCGTCGAACGCCTTCTACCGGAAAAACCTGGCTGCGGGCCAGAAAGGCCTCTCGGTCGCCTTCGATCTTGCGACCCATCGCGGCTATGACAGCGACCACCCGCGCGTCGAGGGCGACGTCGGCAAGGCGGGTGTGGCGATCGACTCGGTCGAGGACATGAAGATCCTGTTCGACGGCATCCCGCTCGACGAGATGTCGGTGTCGATGACCATGAACGGCGCCGTCATCCCGATCCTCGCCTCGTTCATCGTCGCCGGCGAAGAACAGGGCGTTTCGCGCGACAAGCTTTCAGGCACGATCCAGAACGACATCCTCAAGGAGTTCATGGTCCGCAACACCTATATCTACCCGCCTGAGCCCTCGATGCGCATCGTCGCCGATATCATCGAGTACACAGCCAGGGAGATGCCGAAATTCAACTCGATCTCGATCTCCGGCTATCACATGCAGGAGGCCGGCGCGACGCTGGTGCAGGAGCTTGCCTTCACGCTCGCCGACGGGCGCGAATATGTACGGGCGGCGCTTGCCAAGGGGCTGAATGTCGACGAATTCGCCGGGCGGCTTTCCTTCTTCTTTGCCATCGGCATGAACTTCTTCATGGAAGCCGCGAAGCTTCGCGCTGCGCGCCTGCTCTGGACCCGGATCATGAAGGAGTTCGAGCCGAAGAAGCCGTCGTCGCTGATGCTGCGCACCCATTGCCAGACCTCGGGCGTCTCGCTGCAGGAGCAGGATCCCTACAACAACATCGTCCGCACGGCCTTCGAGGCGATGTCCGCCGCTCTCGGTGGCACCCAGTCGCTGCACACCAATTCGTTCGACGAGGCGATCGCGCTGCCGACGGAGTTTTCCGCCCGCATCGCCCGCAACACGCAACTGATCCTGCAGCACGAGACCGGCGTGACCAAGGTCGTCGATCCGCTCGCCGGGTCCTACTATGTCGAAAGCCTGACCAACGAGCTCGCAGACAAAGCCTGGCTACTGATCGAGGAGGTCGAGGCGATGGGCGGCATGACCCGTGCGGTCAATGCCGGGCTGCCGAAGCGATTGATCGAAGAGGCGGCGACCCGTCGCCAGGCCGCCGTCGACAAGGGCGAGGAGATCATCGTTGGGGTCAACAAGTACCGCCTCGACAACGAGGAGCCGATCGACATTCTGGAGATCGACAACAGCGCCGTGCGCGCCGCGCAGATCCGCCGGATCGAGGAAACCAAGCGTCGGCGCGACAGCGTCGAGGTCAAGAAGACCCTTACGGCGCTTGCTGAGATCGCATTGACAGGCGAAGGCAACCTGCTGGCCGCCGCCGTCGAGGCGGCGCGTGCCCGCGCCACCGTCGGCGAAATTTCCGATGCGATGCGTGGCGCCTTCGGCGACCACGCCGCGACGCCCAAGGTCGTCAGCAAGATCTACGGCAAGGCCTATGAAGGTGAGCCGGAGCTCGAGGTGCTCTCGGGGCGCCTCGACGAGGTCTCAGCAAAGCTCGGCCGCAAACCAAAAATAATGGTCGCAAAGCTCGGCCAGGACGGCCACGACCGCGGCGCCAAAGTCATCGCCTCGGCCTTCGGCGATATCGGTTTCGACGTGCTTGCCGGCCCTCTTTTCCAGACCCCGGAAGAGGCCGCCGACATGGCGCTGGCCAGTAAGGTCAATGTCATCGGCGTCTCCTCGCTTGCCGCCGGCCACAAGACGTTGATGCCGCAGCTTGCAGAAGCCCTGAAGAAGCGCGGCGGCGAGGATGTCATCGTCATCTGCGGCGGCGTCATTCCGCGTCAGGACTATGACTACCTGATGGACAACGGCGTGTCGGCCGTCTTCGGTCCGGGCACCAATGTGCTCGACGCCGCACGCGCCGTGCTCGACCTGATCGAAGGCAAACGCCGCAATATCTGACACGGCAAGGCGGAGGGTGTTTGGCTCTTCACCTGCCCCGTGCGGTTGTCGTCGCCGATTGGCGCAACTATGTTGTGGCCATGACGTCGATCGCCGAAGTGTTCGGACCCTTTGTCCTGATGGGGCGCCTCATCGCTCGCTTCTGGCCGCAGCTCCTCTTGATCGGGACCTGCGGCTACATCGTGCATGATCTCCTGATTCGTGCGGCAGTCTGGATCGGGCTGCAGCATCCGCTCGGTGGCATGGTGACGCTCTCCTTTGTCGTGCTGGCGAAGCTCGTCGTTATCGTCTTGATGTTCATGGCGCTTCGCCCCGGTTTGCCGGTACTCGAAGCGCTCCGCCAACAACCGGTGGCCACGCATGTCGAGACCACGGTGCCGAAAACCGATCGCAGGCTGCTCGCCGTCACCTCAGCCGCCATCCTGCCGTTCTTCGCCTATTACGCCGCCTGGGGTTTCCTCGGCGAGGCGGTGCGGGAATATTCGCGTTTGGCACTCGACGCCGTCGCCTTCGGCGAGAAGGGTGACTTCTTCGATATCCTGAAATCGCGCGGCGTCTTTATTTCGATCGCGTTGTGCTGGCTGGTGCGGTGGGGCGCAAAGCGCATGAGCAAGCGCAGCGAAACACCCTTCTGGCGACTGCTGGTCGTCGCGGCGGACGCGAGCTGGATCTTCATCGGGCTTTATGGCCTGTCGGTCTGGAAAGACCAGGTCATCACCTGGCTCGGCGCCGGCAGGCTTCTCAGCATGAACGGTTTCACCTTCACCGCCGTAGCGCATGCCGCCGAGACCTTCGTGCCGGTGGAACTGAGAAGACCCGATTGGAACACTGAGGCCGAGGGTCTGTTCTTCTATGCGCTTCTACCGATCATCTGGCTGGTCATGGCGGCGATCATCAATGGTTACGAGCTTTCGAGCCCGGAATCGCGCGCCAGGCCATCCTCGCCGCGGCCGCGGCGGGCCAGAACCTTTCGCAAGTGGATTGCCGATTTCCTCGACCACTTCGTCAGCGACTACCGCTCCCGCTACGCTCCGATATGGACCTGCCTGAAGCTGACGCTCGGTTCAGGGCTTGCGACGCTATTTGCCTTCATCATTGCCTACCGCGCCATCGCCTGGCTTGGTGCCTGGATCTGGTATGCGGCGACGCGAACCCTCGGCATGGGCGACCTCGCGAGTTGGCAGCTTGTCTTCGATGCACTCAGCCTTTTCATCGGCAGCCCTAGCGATCTCGACGGCGGCATCGTGCTCGACGCCGTGCGCATCACCTTGTTGGCGGCGATGCTCGAACATGCGGTTTCCGGCCAGGCTGAGAAGAGCGAAATCAGCTACGCGTCTACTTGAAGATCAGCGTTTCATCGCTTGCGCCCGGAAACTCAATCCTGAGCGAAAGATCCCGCGCCTCCGCGGGAACGATGAAGCTCTCGGCCATACGGACCGTGGCGCCAGTCTTGGCGTCGGTAAAGGCGAGCACACCGCAGCGCGGGCGTTCGGCCACCTCCGGATACATCTCCCGGACGATCGGCTCGGTCAGGGTGACGGGCTCAAAACGGCGCCCCTCACTGTCGATCAGCCGGACGCGGCAGGCTCCTTGCGACAGAACGGCCGGATCGGTCGGCGACGCCTCGAATTCGGCGAGAATGACGCGCGCGTCATTGGTGCGCGGCAGCCGCCTCATGTCCAGAAGCTTCCACTGTCCACCGGCAAAGGCCTGCCCCGCTCCATCCTCGACGACGATCTCGGCCTTTTGGGTGGCAAGCCAATGCCCCTCTCGCAGGCTCTCCCACGCACGGACGACGAAGGCGAGCGGCAGTGCGACGACCAGCGCCAGCAGGCAGATCCAGAACGTGCGCTTCTCGCTCATGCCGGTGTCTCCTCAGCGCGCCGCCAACGTCCAGGGCGTGCCGCTGCTGCCGCGCGCAATGGTGACGGACGGCTTGATATCGGTCGGCTGCTTGTCGCCGAGCGTAATCCAAAGCTCCTCAGCAAGCGGCATCACCAGGCTGCGGGCGACGAGCAGCGTGCCTTTGTCAACGGCCGCTTCGGGAAGTTCGAAGGCAAGAAGTACCGGCCTCGGCAGGCCTGGTTCGAGCCTTTCCGTCGGCAGATAGCCGGGCACGGTCGAGAACCGCTGGCTGAGCTCGTAGCGCAAACCGTTGCCTGCCAGCCACTCCGCCGAGGTCAGCGTCATCGTTTCGGTTTTCGCGACGGCCGCGCCTTCGATGATGAGCCAGATGCCGGATGTCGAGTATTCCTTGATCCGCCCGAAGCTCTCGACCCTGACCTGGCGTGCCAGGTGCACATTGGCCGCGCCGAAGGCGAAGTCCCGGCTCTCGACCCGCTCGCCGACTGCACCACGAACGGCAATCGGTGCCGTGATATCGCCGTAGCCAGGCGTGCTGCTTCGCATCGCGTACAGCGCTGCGATTGCAGACACTGAGAGCAGCAGCGCGCGAAGAGCCGACATCATTGCTCCGACGATCCCGTATCTTGCGTGACTGCCAATTCGACCACCGCGGCCTCGCCATCATCGAACCAGTTGGGCGCGCCGTAGAGGTTGTCACGCGGCTTGTAGATCTGTTTGCCGATGGACAGAGAAACCTTCTCCGGCTCCGGGCGATCCGCCGGCCATTCCCAGACCGCGATGAGCTTTTCCGGCATGTTTGGGTTGATGGCACTCGCGATCCATTTGTCCCTGGCGAGATAATAGACCGGCTTCGGCGATGCGATGACTCGCTCGTCCTTGATCGCGATCAGGTTCATAAAGGCATTGCTGGTGGTGACCGATCGGTTGTCGAGTTCGATATCCACCATCAGGAATCGCTTCGGCTCGAACGGCTTGGTTCCGGTCGGCGGCACGGAAGCCATGGTGGCGTCGTTGATCGTCACCCGCCACCGGCCGGTATCGATCGCCTCACCCTTGGCTGCGGTGACGGCAGGCACCGGATTCGCCGCATCATAGACTGCGGTCGCAAAGGAGACCGCAGCCGCAGCCATTCCGCCGATACCGGTGACCAGCATGATCAAAAGACGCTGCCTGATTTTCGATCGTTGCACGACCGGCATTTGTCCTCCGTCCGCCCCTTCGGATGTTGCAACCGGAAGATAGGGAGGTTCGCACGGAAAATCAAAACACGCGTATCGGGGCAAGCGTCTTTGTCGGCCCGCGTCAGGACATCAGCACCTAGATCCGTTGCATCTCGATCGGCGCCGGCTGATGACGCCAGTTCGTAGCAGGCAGCCCTCTTTCGAAGGTCGCGCGAATGGACAATGGCCTGCCTGTTGCCTGCGAAACCACCATGAACATCTGCAATTCAGGGCCACGCCGAACGAACTGAATACCGAAATGCTTGCCGCCATAGGCGCCAGCGACTGTGGACTTCCACTGCCCGGTCCCTGCGGCAAGCTCGAGGTCCAAAAAGTTCTCGACGTTCATGACGGCTTGCCAGCCGTTGTTGCTCGTGACCGTCAGCAGGTCGCCATGTCTTACGATGCCGATGTAGCACTGATCGCAACGGCCGGCCGTCGAAGTCAGTTGCCGCCATTGCCCCGCAAACGCAGAGCCGTCCGCCCGCGCCGCGCCTGCAAGCGAAAAAGACAACAGGCAGACAACACCGACTCCCCGGAGAAACTTCACACTTCAACTCCCTGATTGTTCCCAGCCATCAGGCCGTTTGGAGCGTTGCCGACACATTCACTGATTGCATAATACACACACAGCAACCCAGAAGAAAATAGTTGAGATGTCGGATGCTTTCCGACCGCTTTGCGGGCAGCTTGCCCCCGCATTGGCGCTTGCCTTCTTGCCGCGACGGACGACAATCGAGTGGAGCGGAAAAGGGTGAAACCAGATCCCGTTTCGTCCTGTGTCCTCCGCTTCACCTGGGAGGCCTTCGATGCGAAAACTGCAGTCGCAAGGGGTTCATCACATCACGCTCGTCGGCGCCGACCGACAGACGTCGATCGATTTCTGGGAGGGGCTTCTCGGCATGCCCTTCATTTTCGAGCAGCCGAATCTCGACCGGGCGAGCGAAAGCCATCTCTATTTCGACCCGGGCGATGGCCGCCTGATCACCATCTTCACCGACGAGAACCGCAAGCCCGATCCCGAGCGAACCCCGACGGACATCGGCTGTGTCCACCACATCGCCTTTGCCGTTTCGCGCGCGACCTTCACCCAAGCGGTGGAGCGGCTCGACGAGCGAAGTATCCGGCACAGCGGCGTCAAGGACCGCGGCTTCATGGACTCGATCTATTTCGAGGACCCGCTTGGGCTGCTGGTCGAGCTTGCCTCCTATCGCTTCGAGCCACCACCGGGCCACAGCCACGCCGAGGTGCTGATGGAAGCACACAAGGTCAGGGTCGCACGCGGCGACTACAATATCGCCGAGGTGCACCTGGCCGATGCGATCGAGACACTGATCGAGCGCGCACGGCCAACGCTGTCGTCCGACCGGGAGCCGAAGGATCCTTATCGGCCGCGATAAAGCGCGTCGTGGTCCACGCCTGTCGTTCAACGCACGCGACCGCGCCGGCGAGCGAGCCGGAACTGCGGGATCGCGAGCAAAGGGAGGAGTGACATGCCTGCAATCAAGCTCAACGTGATCAAGCCCAGCGTCAACAACATGACGGCGCGCGTCTTCCTGAGGGCAGCCAAGCTCGACTTCAGCGAACAGGATGTCTACGGCCAGACCCGGACGGCCGAATACCTGGCGAAGGCACCGTCGCATCTGACACCGATGGTGGAGACTGCGGACCTGCCCAAGGGAGCCCTATGGGAGAGTTGCGCGATCATGCAGTATCTCTGCAACAAGCACGGGCTCGACGAATTCTATCCGAGGGACCCCGAGGCCCGCGCCATGATCGATAGCGCGATGTTCTATCTGATCGGCACCTTCTACCCCTATCTCGCCCGGGCCACCTATCCGGCACTGAACTTCCCGCTCTATCCGGGCGAAGTTGGTTGCAGCGATGCGGATGCGGAGACCAAGGAGAAGGCGCGCCGCGCAGCAGTCGAAGCGCTTGCCGAGCCGCTCGACGTCTTTCGGGCGTTCTATATCGGCGACAAACCCTTCATCGGTGGTTCCACCCCCTCGATCGCTGACATCAGGCTTGCGGCGACCCTCGAATTCCTGGCGGCAATCGACTACTCGCTGCCGGACTGGGCGAAGACCTACGTCGCCAACATGGAAAAGACGCTCGGCAATGCCTACACCGAACCGGCGACCGATGTGCGCGGCTACATCAGTTACGTGAAGGCCCAAAGGTAGACGCTCCGCCGGCTGCCACGTAGCAGGCTCATTGAACGAGAAGCACGATACCGGTTGCACCCAGCGCCAGCGTCCAGAGGCGATCGAAGTTGATCCACGCCGAGCGGAGTGCCGCAAGGCCGAGCCATTCGAAGACGGCGAGCGCGACCGCGGCGACGACGGCCAGCATTGCTGCGCCATGAACCGCAACGGCGGCGAGCGCGACGGGAAGCGAACCTGCGATTGCGAGATCCCCGGGACTATCCGCCACGCAGAGGCTGAGGACCGCCGGCAGCAGCATCAGGCCCGCCCCGTGGCTCGTCGCCATCAGGAAGGACCAGAGGCCAAGGCCGGCCATGCTGGCGCGCATGCCAACTCTCACCCGATGGCGGTCTCCGTAAAGCGCGCCGTAGGCGGCGACGCTGAGTATGAGCAGCGCCGCGACAAGCCTGAAACTGTGCGGCTCCAGCGCCGCGCCGAATGTGACGACCACTGCCAGCGTCAGCGCGGCGGAGACGGCATGACCGGCAGCAATCGGAGCAAGTGACAACCACACGATCCGACGGTCCTGGCGGTGAAGTCCGAGCGCCACGGCAAAGAGCCAGCCCATCGCCGGATTGATGCCGTGAAAGGCACCGAGGGCGGCAATCGAAAGCCACGGCCAGAACGTCGTCATTCGCCCCGACAGGACTGCACGATCGTCCCCTCCCTACGGGTAGCAATAGGAGTCGGACGAGCAGTCACCGCCTTCGAGACGGACCTGATGCGGGCGATGGCCCTTCGGCCAGTCGACGAAGAAGTTTTCGTCGAAGGTGATGCCGCCACCGTCGGCGACGTCCAGTTTGACCATCCACCCGTCGATACCTTCGGGGTAGAACTGCGGATCGATGGCACCATAGAGCGAATTGGTGAAATAGACCCGCTTGCCGTCCCGGCTGATCTCCACCATCTGCGGCCCGCCATTCAGCGCTCCGTTCTTGGCCTTCGGATGGGATGCACGCGAAACGATGCCGCCGATCCGCACACGGCCCGTCTCCTTCGGCGCAAAGGGGTCAGAAACGTCGTACTGGATCATGTCGCCGGTGCCCCAGCAGGAAACGTAGAGGAACCGGTCGTCCATCGACAGGTCGATATCGGTGACGAGCGGCGCGACAGCGCTGAAGCCCTTGAGCACGGGGGGCAGCAAATCCGGATCGGCCGGCTCCGCCGGTATCTCGATCACCTTCTTCACCGCCCATCGGTCGCCGTCGCGATACCAGGTCCAGATCGACGCCGAGAGGTCCTTGAGGCTGATGACGCAGCCGACGAAGCCATAGGCCTTGGTCGGATCATGCGCAGGCCGCAGCTCGAAGACGAGCTGGTGCTCCTCGCCGAAATCGATCTCCTGCAGGTGCTTGCGCTTGTGTAGGTCCCAGAAGTGCAGCCGGCGGCCATATTTCGAACCGAGCAGCACCTCGGGAACCAGCCCGTTTTCGAACGTATCCGGCGTGCCCCATTCGCTGGTGATCAGCGTGTCATGGCCGAGATGCCACCAGAAATCATAGGCAAGCTTCTGCGGCCCACGATCCATTTCCCATTGGCCGAGCACATCGAAACTCTGGTGGTCCAGCAGGAAGATGCCGCCGGGCGCCTTGCCGTCACGATCCGCGAGCGCGTTGATGTAAATGCCTTCGGGACCGCAATGGGTGGTGTGCAGCCGCGAATAATTTGCCTTCTCGGCAATTTCCGAAGGCTCGATCACCCGCACGATCTTCGGATTGCGCGGGTCCGGCTTGGTGTCGATGATGTGCAGACGGGAGGACCTCAACCCCGGCACTACCAGATAGCGGCGCTCGACATGCGGATGCGGCGCATTGGGGCAAAGACAGGAAGAGCAGGCATTCCAGCCGAAATGGTGCAGTTCGTCGCCGACGTTCGGCATGTCGACCTGGCCGACGATCTGCGAATAGCTTGGCGACGCCGGATCGACGTCGACGACCGCAATCGCATCCGGCCGCTTCCGCTCGGGATCGAACGCCGCCACATAGGCGAGCGTTTCCTTGGGAGCCTTGGCCGCCATGCGCGGTGATGGATAGAAGGAAGGATCGGGTCGCCACGTCGCCATTGCCATTCTCCCCTACGAGAATTCTAAATGCGCGGTTCCTGATGCAGGTTCCGGTCATGCGGCAAAAACGCGTCGGAAATGCGGCCTATCCGCCACATTTCCCCGATGGAGTGCTTGAGGCCGGGTGCGGATCCTGTCGCCGTGGGCAGCCGGCGGCGTTCTATGTCTCAATCCGCAGTTTCATTCGGTCAGCGGCAAATCGGGTGCGGGAATACTCCACTGGAGAGCCGTCGAGATCGGCATTGAGCGATTGCGCCTCGAGCACGATCGCGCCCGGCGAGAGCTTCAGCATTGAAAGCTCCTCCGCGTCGGCATGCCGGGCGACAATCTCGGTCGAGGCGCGCACATAGTCATCCAAGCCGTGGGCGGCGAAGGCCTTGGTGACGGAATGCAACCGTTCGAATTCTTCGGCCATGCGCGGAAAACGATGCGCAGGATAATAGCTCGAGGATACCGACAGCGGTCGGCCATCGCCGCTGCTGACAGTCTTGAGCTCGATCACCGTATCGCCCGGCGCAATGTCGAGCGCCTTTGCGATCTCGCCGCTTGCCGGCAATTCGGCGTGGCCGAGCAGCCTCGTGCCGATCTCCTTCACTTGGCGACCGAGCCCTTGCGAGAACCGCGTGCGCTTCGAGATCGGGTAGCTCACCCTTTCCTTGCGCTCGATCATCGTGCCGCGTCCCTGGACCGCGCGCACCAGTCCCTCTTCGGCAAGAGCCGCAAGCGCGCTTCTGACCGTATGCCGGTTGACGCCGAATTCGCCCGCAAGCACCGTCTCAGGCGGCACCATGCCGGCCGCATCGTAGTCGCCATTGCTGATTGCCAGGCGGATCCGGTCGGCGATCTGCCGCCACAGAGCGACGCCGGTCTGGCGCTCCACCACTTTTCGCATTGCCATGTCACAAGCCTGTCATTTGCGGACGTTATGGAAAAGTATAAGATGTACAGTTGTCTAGATCAATAGACATTTGAGGTGAAAATGATGGATGCGAAGCTGAAACAGGAAAGCCCGCCGGATCCGGCGCGCAAGAAAGCCATGGGACTGCTCGCTCGCGCGACCCTCGACGAGCTGAATGCTGCCTGGGAAGCGCTCGCCGACAAGCCGGACGTTCATCCGGTTCGCGGTCCGGAGACCGGCCTCGTCATGGTGCGTGGCCGCATCGGTGGCGGTGGCGATCCCTTCAACCTCGGCGAGGCGACGGTCTCGCGCGCGACCATCCGCCTTTCGAGCGGCGAGATCGGCCACGGGCAGCTGCTCGGTGCGGACCGGCAGCGCGCGCGGCTTGCAGCGATCTTCGACGCACTCGCCCAGCGCGAGGACGATCGCGCGAACGTCGATGCTCTGCTTCACCAAGTGGCGGACCGGCTGGCGCTGGAAGAACGCCGCAACGCCGAAGAGACTGCAGCAACCCGCGTCGACTTTTTCACCATGGTCCGGGGAGACGACTGATGGCCAGCCAATCGCAGATTTACGCCGGCGCCTTCGCAGATCCAGTCTTTGCCGCCCAATCCGTCTTCCGCGACCTGATGGACGGTTTTGCCCGCCCAGGCGCGATCAAGCAGCTTTCGGCCAAGAGCACGCCGCCCGCGCCGCTCGGCGCCGCGGCCGGCGCCGTGGCATTGACGCTTTGTGACCATGACACGCCCGTCTGGCTGACGCCGTCGCTCGGGAAATCGGGCGTTCCGCAATGGATCGCTTTCCATACGGGCGCCGCAGTGACCGCCAGCAAGACCGAAGCCCGCTTCGCCTTCGTCGAAAAGGGTGCTGCCTTCCCAGGTTTCGATCAGTTCTCGCTCGGCACCCAGGAATACCCGGATCGTTCGACGACGCTCGTCATTGAAGTCGAGGCGCTGACCGGCGGCCAGGCACTCACCGCCAAGGGGCCCGGCATCAAGGACGAGACGGAAGTCGCCGTGAAGGGCCTGCCGGAAGTCTTCCTCGAATTCTGGACCGCCAACCGCGCAATCTTTCCGCGCGGCGTCGATCTCGTGCTGACGGCCGGAGAGGAACTGCTCTGCCTGCCGCGCACAACCCGTCTTTCGCTGAAGGAGGCGTGACCCATGTATGTAGCCGTCAAGGGCGGGGAAGCCGCCATTGCCAATGCGCACCGCCTTCTCGCCGACCGCCGCCGCGGTGACCGAAGCCTGCCCTCAATCACCATCGAACAGGTAGTCGAGCAACTCGGACTTGCCGTCGACCGGGTGATGGCGGAAGCCTCGCTCTACGATCGCGCGCTTGCGGCTCTAGCAGTTCGCCAGGCACGCGGCGATATGATCGAAGCGATCTTCATCCTCCGCGCCTACCGCACGACGCTGCCGCGCTTCGGCTACTCCGAGCCGGTCGACACCGCCAACATGAAGGTCGAGCGCCGCGTGTCGGCGACCTACAAGGATCTGCCCGGTGGACAATTGCTTGGGCCGACCTTCGACTACACCCACCGCCTGCTCGATCCTTCGCTGATCGCCGACGAGACCGTCGCAGAGCCGGCGGTCAAGGAACCCGGCGAACATGTGATGCGCGTCTCCGACATTCTCGACGGCGAGGGCCTGATCGAGGGCGACGGCCAGATGCCCGAAGGTCATGTCATGGGCGACCTTACCCGCGAGCCGATGGAGTTTCCGATGGCCCGCGACCTGCGCCTGCAGGCGCTCGCCCGCGGCGACGAAGGCTTCCTCCTGGCGCTCGCCTATTCCACCCAGCGCGGCTATGGCCGCACCCACCCCTTCGTCGGCGAAGTCCGCATCGGCGAGGTGGAGGTCGAACTCGACCTGCCCGAACTCGGCTTTGCCGTCTCGCTCGGCACGATCCGTGTCACCGAATGCCAGATGGTCAACCAGTTCATGGGTTCGGCCAAGCAGCCGCCGCAGTTCACCCGCGGGTACGGCCTCGTCTTCGGCCAGAGTGAACGCAAGGCTATGTCGATGTCGCTGGTCGACCGGGCGCTGCGTACGGACGAGTTCAACGAGGACATTGTCGCCCCGGCACAGGACCAAGAATTCGTCATCTCACACGCCGACAACGTTCAGGCGACCGGCTTCGTCGAGCACCTGAAGCTGCCGCACTATGTCGACTTCCAGGCCGAACTGGACCTCGTCCGGCGCATGCGCCGCGACTACGAGGCGGCCAACGCCGGCGACACGGCGAAGGAACAACGGGAGGCGGCCGAATGATCGGGCAAACCGCATGGACGCACGGTGACCGTTCAGTCGCCGCCGCCATCTCCACCGCCGCAATCGCCGCCACTGTCACCGGCAAAGGCGACGCCGGCATCGCCGGAACCATCGTCCTTGCGCGCCTTGGCGTCCGGCTCGCGCCGGGCATTGCGGGCGGCCCAGAACAGGCCGGCCACCACCACCGCGACGATCGCAACCACCCAGAAAACTATCTCGCTCAAATCCTGACCCCATCCGCGGTCGACACACTCAAGGGTAATCGGCGATGAACGATCTTGCTACTTATAATTTCGCCTATCTGGACGAACAGACGAAACGCATGATCCGCCGCGCCATCCTGAAGGCGATCGCGATCCCCGGCTACCAGGTCCCCTTCGCCTCACGCGAAATGCCGATGCCCTATGGCTGGGGCACCGGCGGCGTCCAGGTCACCGCTTCGATCCTCGGGCCGGAGGACGTGCTGAAGGTCATCGACCAGGGCGCCGACGACACCACCAACGCCGTCTCGATCCGCGCCTTCTTCCAGAAGGTCGCCAATGTCGCCGTCACCACCCGGACGAAGGAGGCGACGATCATCCAGACGCGCCACCGCATCCCCGAGGAAAAGCTCTCGGAAGGCCAGACGCTCGTCTACCAGGTGCCGATCCCGGAACCCTTGCGCTTCCTCGAACCGCGCGAGACCGAAACACGCAAGATGCACGCGCTTGAGGAATACGGGCTGATGCATGTGAAGCTCTACGAGGACATCGCCCGCAACGGCCATATCGCCACGACTTACGCCTATCCGGTCAAGGTCGAGGGCCGCTATGTCATGGACCCCTCGCCGACACCGAAGTTCGACAATCCGAAGATGCATATGTCGGAAGCGCTGCAGCTCTTCGGCGCCGGCCGCGAAAAGCGCATATATGCCGTACCGCCCTACACCGACGTCGTCAGCCTCGACTTCGACGACCATCCCTTCGAGATCCAGAGCTTCGACAAGCCCTGTGCACTCTGTGGTGCGGAGGACGTCTATCTGGACGAGGTCATTCTCGACGACAAGGGCGGGCGCATGTTCGTCTGCTCCGACACCGATCACTGCGAAGACCGCCGCGCCTGCGGCCATGCAGGTCACATGCTCGCCCGCCAGGAGGCCGCAGAATGAGTACCCTCCCGCTTCTGAAAGTGAACGACCTCTCGAAGTTCTACGGAAGCCGCATCGGCTGCCGCAACGTCTCCTTCGAGCTTTATGCGGGCGAAGTGCTCGCCATCGTCGGCGAATCCGGCTCCGGCAAGACGACGTTGCTCTCGTGCCTCTCGACCCGGCTGATGCCGACCTCGGGTATCGTCGAGTACCATATGCGCGACGGTCAGTACCGTGATCTTGCCCGCATGGGCGAAGCGGAACGCCGCTTCCTGATGCGCACCGACTGGGGCTTCGTTCATCAGAACCCGGCCGATGGCCTGCGCATGACGGTCTCGGCCGGCGCCAATGTCGGCGAACGACTGATGGCCGTCGGCGATCGTCACTATGGCAACATTCGCGCCACCGCCAGCGACTGGCTGGAGCGGGTGGAAATCGGCGTCGATCGCATCGACGACCAGCCGCGCGCCTTCTCCGGCGGCATGCGCCAGCGCCTGCAGATCGCCCGCAACCTCGTCACCTCCCCACGCCTCGTCTTCATGGACGAGCCGACCGGCGGTCTCGACGTGTCGGTGCAGGCACGCTTGCTCGACCTGGTGCGCGGGCTCGTGCATGACCTCGGCCTTGCCGCTGTTATCGTCACCCACGACCTTGCCGTCGCCCGCCTGCTTTCACACCGCATGATGGTGATGAAGGATGGCGCAGTCATCGAACAGGGACTGACCGACCGGGTGCTCGACGATCCGCGCGAGCCCTATACCCAGCTCCTCGTCTCCTCGATCTTGCAGGTGTAAATCATGGCTACGCCCCTCGTTGTTTCCGAAGTCGCAAAAAGCTTCACCATGCACCTGCGCGACGGCGTCCGCCGGCCCGTCGTCGCCAACGTCTCCTTCTCGGTCAAGGCAGGCGAGTGCGTTGTTCTCGGCGGCCCCTCCGGCGTCGGCAAGAGCTCGATCCTGAAAATGCTCTACGGCAATTACGGCGTGGACGAAGGCCAGATCCTGATGGATCACGACGGCAAGCTGGTAAACCTGGCAACGGCCGAGCCGCGCACCGTGCTTGAGGTCCGGCGCACGACGCTCGGTTATGTCAGCCAGTTCCTGCGTGTCGTGCCCCGTGTCTCCGCTCTCGACATCGTCGCGGAACCCTTGCAGGCCCGCGGCACCCCGATCGAAGAGGCGCGTGCGCACGCGGCGGAACTCTTAAGCAAGCTCAACCTGCCGCGCGAACTCTGGAGCCTGCCACCAGCCACCTTCTCCGGCGGCGAGCAGCAGCGCGTCAACATCGCCCGCGGCTTCATCACCGACCACAGGATCCTGCTGCTCGACGAGCCGACCGCATCGCTCGACGCCAAGAACAGGGCCGTCGTCGTCGAACTGATCGCTGAGAAGAAGGCGAAGGGTACGGCGCTGATCGGCATCTTCCACGATGAGGAGGTCCGCGACGCCGTTGCCGACCGCATTCTCGACGTCTCGGCCTTCTCGCCGCGAAAGGCTGCCGCATGAGCCAGAAGCTTGGGCTCGAGCCCTTCATCCATCCGACGGCGAGCGTCAACAATTCGACGTTCGGCCGCTATACTGAAGTGCAGGAGCGTTCGCGGCTCGACGAGGTCGAGTTCGGCGACTATTCCTACATCATGCAGGACGGCTCGATCTGGTGCGCGACGATCGGCAAGTTCGTCAACATCGCCGCCGCCGTGCGCATCAACGCCACCAATCATCCGACCTGGCGCGCGACGCTGCACCACTTCACCTACCGCGCACCGAACTATTGGGATGATACCGAACTCGACCACGACCTCTTCGCCTGGCGACGATCGAACCAGGTGACGATCGGTCACGACGTCTGGATCGGCCACGGCGCCACCATCCTGCCTGGCGTCACCGTCGGCAATGGCGCGGTGATCGGCGCCGGCGCCGTCGTCTCCAAGGATGTCGAGCCCTACACCATCGTCGGCGGCGTCCCCGCGAAGCTCATCCGCAGCCGTTTCAACGAAGGTATTGGCGAGCGGTTGGACACGCTCGCCTGGTGGGACTGGGACCACCAGCGCCTGCGCCGCGCGCTTGACGATTTCCGCGAACTGACGGCCGAGGAATTTCTGGTGCGCTACGCATAAGTGATCAGGCGCCGAGCGCAGGTTCGGCGCCCTCTCGAGCTGAGAACGAGGCGATCTACGGCCCGTTCACCAGTCTCAGAATCAACTGGTGGATATTGCCGCCGTCGGTGAGCTCAACCTGGTCGAAGTCGCGGCTGCGCTGGCGTTGTGCCTGCGAGAGCGCGCCGAGGCGCTTGGTCATTTCGGTCCTGATCTTGCGGCACTTCGGATCATCGGGGACGGTGAGCCCCAAGGTCGCGCCTTCGATCGCGCGCACCATTTCCTTGATGAAATCCCCGTGCACGAGTTCGTGCTTGCGCACCCCGTCGATGAAGATGTCCCAATTTTCGCGTGTGCCCGCAGGCAGAGGCTTCGCGGGCTTCGGCAGGGTATAGGTGATGATCAGCTTCGGCTTTGCCGTCGTCAGCACGCAGGCGCCTGCCTGTTCTTCGTACTTCCGCGTCCAGGTCAGCTTGAAATTGGTATGGGCGATCGCCCGGCCAAGTCCGGCCTTCGGCCCGCGCTCGCCGATCGAAGCATAAAGGCCCGCGCCCGTCTGCCCTTCGATGACATAGGGCGCTTCCTTCTCGACCGCCAGCCACTCGGCAAACGCACTGCGCGGCGTGGACGCGAGGCAAAGGGCAACCACGCCCAGACAAAGGCTTTTGTTCAATCCAAACCTCGACGTTCGCCCCTTACGGCGCACAACTCTACCAGCCTTCCTTAAACGGGAATCGGCGGATGGCAACAGTTCAAGTGCAAAGGCACCGCAGCCCAATCTGAGCCGCGGTGCCCTTGTCGTTTATCCGATCGTGTCGAGCCAGTTGCGGGAGGGGTCAACAGGCCGACGATAACGACCTTAGTTGACGGCAGTCAGCGTCATCGATGTGCCGGTGGCCGCAAGGTTGAGGCCGATCTGCCCGGTCACGCTGACCGTCTGCAGATGGATCGAACCGGAAGTGCCGCCAACGAGGATGTTGGCGCCAATGCCGGCGCCGACAGTCGCTTCGGCGGTTGCACCCTGATAGAGGCCACCGAGCGAGCCGCGGTGGTAGCCAGCGGTAGGCGCGAATACGGCCCAGATCAGGCGGCTTTGAGTCGTGAAGCCGACATCGACGCCGATCTTGCGGATGGCGCCGGCGTAATGGTCAGAAGCCTCAGCCCCCATCGTCGAGCGGAAGACGCAATCGACTTCCTTGGCAGAACCGAGCACATAGCCGACGCCGCCGGCGATGTTGCAATCGAGGTAGCCGATCTTGACGCCGTTGCTGGTGTCCGGCTCCGGTTGCGGTTGTACTGTCGCGAGATCGGCTGCGTTTGCGGCCATCGCGCCAGCGAGAACCAGAGACGCTGCGGACACCTTCACGGCAAAACTCTTTTTCATTCTTGTCTCCTTCTCGGAACTTCAGAAATCATTGGCAGTTAACCGGCGGCACACGAACTCAAGCACTTAGCGCACGCTGCAGGAAAGACGAGCCATAGCCCGCGATCCGGCAATTCCGTGGCAGATATTCGTTAGCCGAGAAAATTGATGGGGTTTTCCCAACAATGACCGGAGATTGTGTTGAAAAAGCCACGGCCGACGGTATCGGCACGCCCTCCCGGAAGCCAGAACCGCACCGACGGGAGCAATTCGGCGAGAAACGGGCGGTTCGCGCGCGCGAAAGGAAAGAGAGAGAGAGAGAGAGAGAGAGAGAGAGACGAACGGGCGGCACTGCGGCCACCCGATCGGAAGGTTGAGCGCCTCAGGCCTTCGCCGATTGCAGCAGGAACCCGCCGGCAATTCGCGCCGTCAACGCCAGCGAGACGGCGCCGGCGTCGGGGTGACCGATGCTCTTTTCGGCGAGCGGACGGGCGCGGCCAAGCTTCGGCGTCAGGCTGGAAGTCGCCTCTGCGGCGGCGGTCGCGGCCTTGGCGGCAGCCTGCCACGCCTCGATCAGACGCTTGCCGGCGGCAAACTCACGCTCCAGGGTTTCGACAAAGGGCACCAGCGCATCGACGAGAGTCTTGTCGCCGACGCGTGCACGGCCGAGGCGCGTGACGCCATCGAGGGCGCGGCGTGCGCCATCGACGATGGTGGCGTCCGAGGGCGCCGTCTCGTCGTCGAAAGCATTGCTCCACGAACGCAGCAACAGACCCCAGATCGCACCCGACGTGCCGCCGGCGCGATCCGCCCAGGCATCGCCCGCCGCTGCCAGGACGCTTGCAGCGCCGGCGCCGGCCGCGACCGCCGTCTTTGCCGCCTCGTCGGCTGCGGCGGAACCGCGGCGCATGCCCTGACCGTGGTCGCCATCACCGGCGAAGGCGTCGATACGGCCGAGTTCGTCTTCCGCCTCCTTCAACGCTTCGGCAATCTCGCCAATCAGTCGGGCAATACACTTGCCGCTCTCCTTCGAAACATCGGATGCGGGGGCAAACATCTGCGGGCCGTCCTCGACCTTGATCTCTTCGGTCGCGGGCTCGGCCGCGATGATCGCGCCCTTGCGCAGCACCGGCGCATCGCACGGCGCGCGCCAATAGGTCTCAAGCTCATCGTTCAGCCACATCAGCGTTAGCGAGCAGCCCTGCATGTCCAGGCTGGTGACGAATTCGCCGCATTCGGGATCGACGATCTCGAGGCCGGCCGCCTTCAGTTCCTTCTCGACCGCGACCCAAAGCACGAAGAGTTCCTCGTATTTCGTCGAGCCGAGACCGTTCAGGACAGGCGCAACTTTGCGGACATCCGCCGGGCGTTCGGCCAGCAGCTTGCCGACCAGAAGCTTGGCGAACTCGCTCGCCGAAACCATCTTTTCTTCGCAGATGCCCGGCTCGCCGTGGATGCCGAGGCCAAGCGCCATCTCGCCCTTCGGCACGGCAAAGAGCGGTGCCTTGGCGCCCGGAAGCGTACAGCCGCCAAAGGCCACGCCGAAAGAAACGGTGCGGTCGTTGGCAAGGCGAGTGACGCGCTCGACCTGATCCAGGTTAAGGCCGGCTTCGGCAGCAGCGCCCGCGATCTTGAAGACCACGAGGTCGCCGGCAATACCGCGGCGCTTGGAAGGCGTTTCAGCGGAAGCGCTGGCAACGTCGTCCGTCACCGGCACGATGCGCACGTCGATGCCTTCAGCGCGCAGGCGCTCGGCAGCGACGCCGAAGTTCAGGACGTCACCGGCGTAGTTGCCGAAACCGAGCAGCACGCCACCGCCCTGATCGGCCTGGCGGCAGACGCGGGCAACGGCCGCGGTCGAGGGAGAAGCGAAGACATCGCCGGCAACGGCGGCATCCGCCATGCCCGGGCCGACATAGCCGGCAAAAGCGGGGTAGTGCCCGGAGCCGCCGCCGATGACGACAGCGACCTTGCCCTTCGGCACCTGGGTCGAGCGAACGACACCGCCCTTCACGAGACGGACGTTGCGCGCGTAAATCGAACTGAAGCCGGCAAGCGCGGTCGTGGCGAACTCTTCCGGTGCGTCAAAGATTGTGGTCATCGCGTCTCTTCCCTTATTCGCGAGGCAGAATGCGCCTCAGATAGTCCCGGTTGGCAGCGCTGACGGAGAGGCCGTCGCCGCCGTAATGTTCGCAGAGGAACGGGCTGCTGAAGCCGTGGGCAAGCGCCATTCGGATCGCGGCGCGGTAGTTGATCACACCGAACTCCAGCGGCGCAGGATGGGTAACGATCAGGCCCGACGTTTCGTCCTCGGTGCGGTAGTAGTTCTTGACGTGCCAATACTTCGCGAAGGGAGCAACCTTGGCCATCATCTGCTGCCAGTGCTCGACCGGACGGTGCAGGCGAACGAGGTTGCCCAGATCGGCATTGATGCCGACGTTCGGCAAGCCGACATCGGTGACGAAGCGCACGGCACTGTCGGCCGAGCCGATATAGGTATCCTCGTACATTTCGAGCGCCAGTTCGATGCCGAGTTCGTCGGCATGACGGCCAAGCTCACGAATACGCTGAACGGCCTTCTGCCAGGTGGCGGGCTCGTCGGGGTTCTTGACGCCATCGACCGTCCAGAACCACAGCGCCTTCTTCTGCGCGTCAGTCAGCGGGCCAAAAAAGCCGAAGGAAACGGAGCCCGCACCGATGGCGGCCGCGGTTTCAATGACCCGGTGGCCGTAGGCAAGATACTCGTCGCCATGCTCCGGATCGATCACGCTGCGCCGCGCAGTCGAGATCGCCGGCATGGTGAAGCCAAGGTCGCGCGTGAGCTTGACGAAGTCATCGAGCCGCGAGGTCGAAAGATCAGCAAGCCGGATCCAGCTGTCGGTTGGGTCGAGTTCGGTGAAGCCGGCATCGACCACATCGGCGAGCGTTTCTGCCCATTGCTCGACCGATTGTTCCTGCACCGAACTGCCGTCGGCCAGCACGTTTGGATATTGGATCATGGCGGCCGCGATCGGCCAGGTTTCACGGGTCCATTTGCGCGATGTGTTCGCCATGACCTTCCTCGTCGTTTCTGGATGTTGGGGGGTGCGGCGGCTCCGTCAAGCCGCCGCGCTGCCGTCACCATGCGGGGCATCCGCATTATGCTTGCGCTTGCGAACCAGGCCGATCAGCCCGAAGACAAGCGGCGACAGCAGGAGTGCAAGAGCGAGCGCCATCAGAGAGGAAACCAGCGGGTTCGACCAGAAGATATTGAGGCTGCCGCCTGAAAGCAGCATGGACTGGCGGAAGGCGTCCTCGGCTTTGTCGCCAAGCACCATGGCGAGAACCAACGGCGCCAGCGGGTACTCGAGCTTCTTGAAGACATAGCCGAGCACGCCGAAGCCGATGACCAGGAAGATGTCGGAGACCGAGTTTGCCACCTGGTAGGCGCCGGAGAAGATCACGGCGACGATAATCGGGCCGATGATCGCAAAGGGCACGCGCAGGATCGAGGCGTAGAGCGGCACGGTGGCGATCACCAGGAACACGGCGACGACGTTGCCGAGATACATCGAGGCGATCAGCCCCCAGACGAAGTCCGGCCGCTCGGTAAAGAGCATCGGGCCGGGCGTCAGACCCCAGATCATCAGGCCACCCATCATGACGGCGGCCGTTGCCGAGCCGGGGACGCCGAGCGCCAGCATCGGAAGCAGTGCCGAGGTACCGGCGGAGTGGTCAGCGGTTTCGGGTGCCACAACGCCACGCGGATCGCCCTTGCCGAACTTCGACTTGTCGCGGGCCGACCGACGGGCAACGCCGTAGCTCATGAAGGAGGCCGCCGTCGGGCCGGCGGGCGTGATGCCCATCCAGATGCCGATGATCGTCGAGCGCAGGATCGTGAACCAGTAGCGCGGGATCTCGATCAGCGTGCGGCCGATCTCGACGAGCTTGACGCGCGCCTTGATGCCCTCGAAGCGCAAGCCTTCTTCCGTGGTCAGCAAGAGTTCGCCGATGCCGAAGAGGCCCATGACGGCGATCAGGAAGCTGACGCCCTTGATCAGGGTCGGGATATCGAAGGTAAGCCGCAGGTCACCGGAGATCGTGTCCATGCCGACGGAGGCAAGCGCAAAGCCGAGCATCATCGAGACGAGCGTCTTGAACGGCGATTGCGCACCCATGGAAATGAAGCTGGCGAAGGCCAGGAAATAGACCGCGAAATATTCCGGCGACGAGAAGCGCAGCGCAAAGTTCGCGACCCAGCCGGAGAGCAGCGTGATCATGACGACGCCGGCAAGCGCGCCGATGCCGGCAGACACGAAGGCGAGCGTCAGCGCTCGGCTCGCCTGGCCGGCTTTCGCCATCGGATATCCGTCGAAGGTCGTCGCCACCGACGAAGGTTCGCCGGGAATGTTGAAGAGGATCGATGTGGTCGACCCGCCGAAGAGTGCGCCCCAGTACATGCAGGAGAGCAGGATGATGGCGGAGATCGGATCCATCGAGAAGGTCAGCGGCAACAGCAGCGACACGCCGTTGGGCGCGCCAAGGCCCGGCAGCACGCCGACCAGAATGCCGAGCGTGACGCCGACCATCATCAGCAGGATATGGTTCCAGCTGAGGATGTGGCCGAAGCCATCGATCAGAAGACCGATATTTTCCATGTCATTCCTCCCGGGAAAGCGTGGGCGGTCGGGATCAGTAGATCCCGAACCAGGCCTCGACCGGTCCCTTGAGCAGGGGAACCTTGAAGCCGATCTCGAATACGATGAAGAAGAACAGCGAAACGGCGACGCCGGACGGCAACGCGATCCACCATTTGTAACGCCCCTGGAAAAGCATTGTGCCGGCGATATAGAGCGCCGTGCTGACGTAAAGGCCGAGCCAGGCGGAAACGCCGGCAAAGGCGATCAGCGGCAACAGAAACGACGAGACCACCTTGGCGCGGTGACCGTCGATGAAGATCTCACCCGTGCCGCGATGCTTGGCGAAAGCGTGGATCGCATTCGCAGCGCTTCCGAGAAGGATCAGAAGGCCGACATAGAAGGGAAAATAACCGGCTTCCGGCCCGAATTCGGTCCATCCCGCACCGATATCGAGGGACCCGTAGCAGACCGCCGCGCCGAAGGCGCCGGTCAGCGCAGCAACGCCAAGCTCAACCGCGAAGCGGGAGACCCCATTCGCACCGTTCTCGCTCATGATCGTGACCTTTCAAAGCGGATGACGGGTACCCGAAGGCACCCGCCTCAATGTCCCGCCGTTAGTTGGCGAGCCAGCCTTCGCGCTTCAGCACTTCGCCGACAGCAGCACCATCCATTTCGATGGCGGCCTTGAAGTCGTCGCCGGCGATGTAGGACGGAGACTGCGAGGTGTCGGCGAGGTACTTCGCCCATTCCGGCGTTTCCGAAACCTTGCGCATCAGGTCCGCATAGAACTTGACCACATCCTGGTCAACGCCGGCCGGTAGCCAGACGGTGCGCGGCATCGAGTAGTTGTCGATGGCGATGCCCGATTCCTTGCAGGTCGGAATATCGCTCCAGCCCTTGTCACCGGCGACCTTGGCGTCGTTCGAAAGCTTGACGCTCTTGAAGACGCAGAGCGGCTTGACCATGCCGGCCTGCCACTGGCCGAGGTTTTCGCTCGGGTTGTTGACGTTGGCGTCGAGGTGTTCGCCGGCAAGCTGGACGGCGGCTTCACCGCCGCTCTTGAACGGGATGTAGTTGATCGTAGCACCAGTCGCCTCGTTGATCATCGAGGTGAGGATCTGGTCGACGTCCTTGGACTGACTGCCGCCGATCTTCAGGCCGCCTTCCTTCGCCTTGGCCGCAAAGTCAGCCGCCGTGTTGTAGGTGGCCTTGCCGTTGACCCAGAGAACGAATTCATCGGAAGCGAGCGCCGCGACCGGGGTCAGGTCTTCAGCCTTGTACGGCACCTTGGCGCGAACCGGCAGCAGGTAGGCATTGTTCGTGCCGAAAGCGAGTTTGTAAGCGTCGCCCTTGTTGGTCGCCGTGTAGACGAAACCTTCGGCGCCGCCGGCGCTGCCCTTGTTGGTAACGACGACCGGAGCCTTCATCAGCTCGTACTTGCCGATGATCGCCTGGATCGTGCGGGCGAAGATGTCGGTGCCGCCACCGGGACCTGCCGTGACGACGAATTCAACCGGGCGATCGGGTTCGAAGGCTGCGGCCGGAGCAGCAACGCCGAAGACGGCTGCCGTGATGCATGCGATGGAGACGGTATTCTTCAAGTCGGGTCCTCCCGTTTTTGTGGTTCTGTGGCGCAAGACCTCCTCTTGCGCCGTTATTGCGTGAAAGCGTGCGAAATCAGGCGGCGGCCTTGAGCGCGGCCTTTTTCTTTGCCATGCGCACAGCGAGCAGCAGCGCTTGGCGGCTGGCGCCGACGTCGGCAATGCCCTTGCCGGCGATGTCATAAGCCGTGCCATGGGCCGGCGTGCAGAGCGCGAAAGGCAGACCGCCCATCATGGTGACGCCCTTGTCGAAGCCCATCAGCTTCATCGCGATCTGGCCCTGGTCGTGATACATGGTGAGGACGGCGTTGTAGCCTTCCTTGAGAGCGCGACCGAAAACGGTATCGGCCGGGAACGGCCCCTCGACGTTGAAGCCGAGTGCCTTCGCCTTTTCGACCGCCGGTTCGATGATGTCGATCTCTTCCATGCCGAAGCTGCCGCCGTCGCCGGCGTGCGGGTTGAGACCGGCAACCGCGATCTTCGCCTCTTCATAACCCGCCTCCTTGAGGCAGGCCCGGGTCAGCTCGAGTTCGGCGATGATACCGTCGACCGAGAGGTTGTCAGCCACGTCCTTGAGTGGAATGTGCGAGGTGACGCGCGCGTTCCAGACCTTCTCGAGGACGTTGAACTCGCGAACCTTGCCGGTGAAGCAGAGAACATCGGCAACGAAACGGATTTCGTCGTCATAGCCCGGATAGGCAAAGCGCATGGCCTTCTTGTTGAAGGGCGTGAAGCAGACGGCGTCGGCCTTGCCGGCATGCGCCAGTTCGAGCGCGGCGCGGAAGTTCCGGGTAGCAAAGGTTCCGCCCGCAAGCGTCGCTTCGCCGCGCACGACATCTGCCGGATCGAGGTGGGCGAGGTCGACGAAAACGTGGCGCGACGTGCCGGCCTTTTCCAGATCCTCAAGCGTCGACGGCTCGAGATCGAGCGTCACGCCCGCAGCCTTGGCGCCTTCATCCAAAATCCTGCGATCACCGATCGTGATGATGTGTGCGGCTTCGCGGATATCGGCAAGCGCCAGCAGCTTTGCCGTGAGTTCCGGGCTGATACCCGCCGGATCGCCCATGGCGAGCGCGATGACAGGACGCGCGCCGTTACCGGCAGCACCGTTGGTCGTCATGTGAGATGTCCTCCGCTTCATTCTTTCGGTTGCTGTCATATGTTATTCAAAATTCTGCATCAAGTCTTTTGTATTCTGTATGCAGCATTTTCTGTTGACGATGGGACAGACGGTCTCCATGCTTTAATGAGACAGCGCTGATTCAATCGGCACGAACGGGAACAGACGGTCGACACCCAGTCGCCAGGTGCAGAAGCAAAACAATGAACGAAATCACATCTCTGGAGAGACGGCCGGATGGCGGCCCTGGCCCGATCAGGCGCACGGCCCTGCACGACACGTTGGTCAGCCACCTGCGCGACATGATCATCGAGGGCGATCTATCGCCCGGCACCCGCCTGCACGAAGGCCAGCTCGGCGAACAACTGGGCGTGTCGCGCACGCCACTGCGCGAAGCCATCAAGTACCTGGCGAGCGAAGGACTGGTGGAGCTCGTCCCGAGCCGGGGCGCCGTCGTCAAGCGTTTCAGCGCCAAGGACGTACATGACATGCTGACGGTCCTGCAGACGCTGGAGGAGCTCGCCGGCAAGCTCGCCTGCGAGGCGGCAAGCGACGCGGGCATTGCCGAAGTGCGTGCGCTGCACGACGAGATGGTCCAGCGCTACAAGGCCGGCGACCGGCTGCAGTATTACAAGCTCAACCAGCAGATCCATTCCGCCATCGTCCAACTCGCGGCAAACGCCGCCTTGGCCGACATGCATGCGGTGCTGCAGACGCGGTTGAAGCGCATCCGCTTCATCGGCCACGAGGGACCGGAGAAATGGGCAGATGCCGTTGCCGAACATGAAGAGATGATCGTCGCGCTCGAGGCCCGTGACAAGGCAAAGCTGTCGGAGGTTCTTGGCCGTCACCTGATGAATGCTTGGGAGCGGGTGAAGGCTTCCGTTTGATTCTTCCCGGACGGGCAGGAATCGCTCGCCACGCACGGCAATTCGAGGGGCGCCCGATGGGCGCCCTTCGTCATTCAGCGGCCAAATGCTGCAACCGAGCGAATAGGTTGCGGAAGCTGTTTCCCGAATAAGACACATTGCTTGGAAAACAACTTAGAATATTCGAACACTATTGACTTTGACCTAGTCGAAATTCACTGAATCCATGGCGGGGTGGAGACGGGAACAAAGATGGGGCGGCAAAGACTTCGGGTACTGCTGGCTACGGCAGCGTTACTCTGTCCAAGCATGGCATTCGCTGAGCCGGTTCAGCGGACGCCGCCCGTTGCCGGATCGGTAATCGCCCGCAAATCCGGTGAGGAAGTTCGCTTCGTCGATGTCTCCAACTGGCGCTTCGTCGATCTCGCCCAGGATTTGCTGTCCGGAGACGTGCTGCGAACCAACGCAACCGGCGCGCTTGCGGTTCTCTTTTCCGACCACACGCAGATCCGGCTCGGCCGCAATACGGCCCTGCGCGTCAAGCGCATGGGGGCGGATGGCGACACCAATCTCGAACTGCAATCGGGCACGATCTGGGCACGTGCTGAACGCGGCGGACAGGGCCTGGCAATCGATACGCCGGCCGCAACGGCCGCCATTCGCGGCACCGACTGGACATTGACCGTTGGCCCTGACGGCAAGACCTCGCTGATCGTGCTCGAAGGCATCGTCGAACTCAGCAACGCCCAAGGCAGCGTCACGGTTGCCCAAGGCGAAGGCGCGGTCGCGGCAATCGGTAAGGCGCCGTCCAAGGTGGTGGTCGTCAATCCGAAGGATCGCGAGCAGATGCTTTTCCATCTGTCGCTGCGCGATTCCTTCGTCTGGATGCCGGCGACGCCGCTTCGCGCGCCCGACATGCGTGGGGAACGCGAACGCATCGAGGGCAAGCGTCCCGAGTCGCGCTCGGTCGAAGACTGGCTGACGCTCTCTGAAATCTACCTGACACTCGACGGCCGCCAGAAGGCCCAGGCAGCTCTGGCCGAGGCGCGCCGCGGACGGCTCGGCGCAACACAGCAGGCGCGCGCCGATCTCATCGATGCCCTGATCGCCGGCTCGGAAAAGCGTTATAACGATGCGGCAAAGCTTTTTGCACACTCTGCCCGCGGACTTGATGCCAAGCGGCGTTCCATCGCTGCCTATGGTGGCTATTTCGCCCGGGCGCTTGCCAATCCGGATCGGGTCGAGGCACCGCCGCAGGGTACGACCGGTGCCTATGGCGCGATGGCCAAGGCCTGGACCAACGGTTTCCGCGACGATATCCGCGCCGCCATCGAAACGCTCAAGCAAGCCGAGCGCCAATATCCCGATGATCCTACCCTGCCGGCCGCCCGCGCGCGCTTTGCGCTGCTGCTCGACGACCGGGAACAGGTCCGCGATGGCATCGCGAAGGCGCTTGCCATCGACCCTGCGGACCCGACTGCGCTCGAAGCCCGCTCCGACTACCGCTACCATTACGAAAACGACCTTGATGGCGCGCTGGCAGACCTGGAGGCTGGGCTGAAGACGGCTCCGGGCTCCTCCTCTCTCTGGAACTCGCTTGGCCTGGTTCAGGGACAAAGGGGCGACAACCGCGCAGCAGAAAGGGCCTTCAAGCAGGCGATCGCACTTGATCCCAGCGACCCGGTACCCCACGCCAATCTCTCGATCCTCTATCTCGACGAAAACCGGATGAAGGAAGCGAAGGCTGAGATCGACGCGGCCCTGGCCGCCGACCCGTCCTTCGACATCACTCTGGTCGCACGCGGGCGCTACCACATGCAGACGGGCGATCTGGACAAGGCCCTGAACGACCTGCTCGCCGGTTCGACCGCCAATCCCGCCTACTCCAACGCCCAATTGCTGCTGGCGGGCGCCTACTACGAAAAGGGCGACCGCATCCCCGCCGCGCAAGCGCTCGACAATGCCGATCGCCTTGATACGAACGATCCGGTCATCATGCAGATGCGGACCGCCATTGCGATCGACGAATATGATTCCGACGCGGCGATCCGATATGCCCAGGAATTGATGCGCCGAACCCGGGCGCGCGGCGGCGAAAGTGCAGCCCTTGGCGCCAACCAGGACGCCGGCTCGACGCTCAACGACGCCTTTCGTCTGCAGGGGCTGAACGTCTGGGGGCAATATTACGGCGATGTGGTCTTCGATCCGTTCACGGGATCGAGCTATGTCGACCAGGCGATCCACGGCAGCGTCAATCCGCTGTTCAACGACTATGATTTCGACGGCAGCCCGGTCGTCAACACCGCCAACCCGCAGAGCTTCTCCGCCTTCTTCCAGGGTCTGCTGATCGAACCCCATATGCTGGCAAGCCGCGAACGCACGGCCAATATCGTCCAGCGGCCATTCTTTGAAGCAGCACTTGGCGGCGGCATCATTGCCGACAACGATCACACCGGCTGGATCGGCGAGGCGGAACTACGCGGGCTCACTTTCTCGCCCTTCCCGATCAGCGTCTACGGCAACCTCGATTGGGAGGAGCCGCGCGATACCATCGACTTCGGGCAGGGTCTGGCGATCGAGCGTGAAACGCGCCTGCTCGGCGGCAACGGCTATCTGACCGCCTCGCCGACACCGGACGACCGGATCGTCGCCTATGCCAATTACGGCAAGTTCGATGACGACAAGAGTGTCCTCGACTACCCGACCACGAGCCTCGACAACCTCCTCGATGACAAGGCCGATAGACTTTTGTCCGGCGTCGCCTGGAGCCACACCTTCGGCTACCGCAACATCGCCAATGCCGCCCTTTTCTTTTCTGATCGGGATGTCGTGGAAAACGAGAAGGTCAGCGCCTCCCGCGTCGGGCTTCCGGACCTTGCCACGAGCCGCAGCGAGGAAAAGCAGAAAACCTATATCGCTGCCATCAATCACCTCTACGGAGACGGCGACTTCACCTGGCGCTACGGGATCGAAGGCGGCGTTGTTCGCTCCGACAGTTCGTTCGACATCTTCGATCCGTTTGCGATGAGGGTCGGCAGCAACAACACCCCCTTCATCGGATCCGGCTCGACATCCGCGGCGCAGACCGTCGCCAAGGCCTATATCGATACAATCTACGAAATCACGCCGGACCTGAAGGCAGAAGGCGCGCTGTTTGCCCGCTACATCGAGGATACCAACGACGGCAACATCCGGCTCGAACCGAAGCTCGGCATCGCCTGGGCGCCCGCGGAGGGTCATTGGTTGAGGGCCGCCGCCATGCGCGATGGCTTGAACTTCGATGTCGCCACCCTCGCTCCGATCGGCATCGTCGCCCTGCAGCCCAATCAACTTCGCTTCGGTGCAGAAGGTTACGCCGACACTCTGGCGTTCCGCTGGGACGCGGAGTGGAACAACTGGCTTTTCACCGCGCTCGACTACCAGCACCAGGAGGTGCGCGAACTGTCGCTCAATGTCCCGCTGTCCCCCATTAATCTGGACTACGCCAAAGTGGGGCTGGACCGGGTCGCGGCGACCGCGAACTTTGCAATCGGCCACGGTTTCGGCCTTTCCCTGGCGGCCGCCCACACGGAGGCCGACGTCAGGGAAAACACCGTCAATCAGTTGGACGAGCTACTGTTCGTACCCGATAACACCGGCCAGGTAGCGCTGACCTGGGTCAATACCGCAAACGTGAAGGCAACGATCGCCGCAAATTACATCGGCTCACGGCCGGCCGGCGGGGTGACGCTGGATGACTTCTGGACGCTCGACGCATCGCTACAATGGGAGCCCTTCGACAAGCAGATTGAAGTCGACCTGGCGGCATTCAATCTGCTTGACGAGGACTTCGAGCTCAGAAGCGGTCTCCCCGGTTGGGGACCGACGTTCAAGGGCACAGTCAAGGTGCGGTTCTGATCAAGGAGCACGTCGCCGTGCAGGCATCGGGCGGCCGATACGGACAGTTGGATGCTCGTCGCCTCGCGTTGCGGCGGCTGAAGCTTCTGGGTCTTGCCGCCTTCGTCAGCATCGCGCTTTCGCTTGCGACCTTGTCCAATGCCTGGCTGCTCAACGAATTGCGCAGCTTCGACTATCTGTCGACCATCGACACACCGCCACTGCCCGAAAACAGCCCCGTCGTCGTCGCCATCGACGAACCCTCGATGGCCGAGATCGGCCGGCAGTGGCCGTGGCCACGCGCGCTGCACGCCCGTCTCATCGAAGCGCTGCGCAAGGCCGGCGCCCGCGCGATCGGCATGGACGTCATTTTCGCCGAGCCGTCGGCCGATCCGGTGAACGACGAAGAGCTGGAAAAAGCTCTTGATACCGGCGTCGTACTTGCCGGCGACCAGACGCTGGTGGAAGCGCCGCAGGCCGACCAGTTCGTGCGCACCGAGCCCCTTGCCCGCTTCACCGCCAAGGGAGCAAGAACCGGGATTGCCTCGGTCAACCTTGGTGGCGACGGCACGCTACGCTCCATCCCGGACTATCCCGACGGCTTTGCCGCCGTTCTGGCCGGGATCGCCGGCACGCGGACGCAACCTCCCCCGACCGATGCCCTCATCCAGGTCTTCGGACCGGCGCGAACCTATCCGACCGTCTCCTATTACCAGGCGCTCGATCCCACCAATTTCCTGCCGGAAGGTACCTTTCGCGATCGGGTGGTCCTCGTCGGGCTCAGCTTGCAGAACGCTCCGTCGATTGCCGATGGGGGCGCGGACGCATTCGCGACGTCCGATACCGTCCATTCGAACAAGCTCGTTTCCGGCGTAGAGATGCAGGCGACGATCTACGACAACCTTGCGCACGAACTCTACATCCAGCGGGCTCCACGACCCGTTGTGATCGCGGCGATCGCGTTTGCGGCGATCCTCGCCGCCTTCGCGGTGCTCAGAACAACGGGGTGGCGCACGCTCGGATCCACCATTGTCGCGCTGAGCCTTATTGTGCTGGCAAGTTATGTGGCCATGCGCCTCGGGCATGTCTTCCTCTCGCCGCTCGGCCCGGGGCTCGCCTTCCTGACCGTGGCCGCCGGCCAGACCGGGCTTGACTATGCCGAAGAGCGCCGACGGCGCCATGAAATCACCCGCGCCTTTCAGCAGTACCTTTCCCCCGCCCTTGTCGAACGACTTGCGAAAGACCCGTCGCATCTGAAGCTCGGCGGCGAACGACGCACGCTTTCGATCCTCTTCTGCGACATCCGCGGCTTCACCACCATCGCTGAGGAGATGAAGGACGATCCTGAGCGGTTGACGACACTCGTCAACCGCCTACTGACGCCGCTGTCGGATGCGGTGCTGAAACAGGGCGGAACCATCGACAAATATATCGGCGACTGCCTCATGGCCTTCTGGAATGCGCCGCTTGACGACCCCGACCATGCGGTTCACGCGGTGCGCGCAGCGCTCGACATGCTTACAGCGCTCGCGCGGGTCAACGAGGAATTGGAGGCTGAGGCGAAGCGGGAGCGGCGGCCCGCGCAAACGCTGCGGATCGGCATCGGCATCAACACCGGCGAGTGCGTTGTCGGCAACATGGGTTCGCACCAGCGCTTCGACTATTCCGCCCTCGGCGATGCGGTCAATCTCGCATCGCGTCTCGAAGGGGCTTCCAAGGACTACGGCATCTCGCTGCTCCTCGGCGAGGAAACTGCGCGTCTCGTGGAAAAAACCTTCCCTATCGCCGAACTGGATCGGATTACCCTCAAGGGACGCAGCACCGTATCGCCCGTCTTCACCGTCACTGTCGGCGCTAAGAAGGAAGCGCTTGAGCGGCACCGGTCCTTCGTGCAAGCCAAGTATGATGGCGCGCTTCTGGTGGATGATGCGGTCTTCGACCAACTGAAGAATGCCCTGCCGCCGCTCGCACGCTACTATGAGCGCGAGCGCAGCCGTCTCGTTGTCCGTTAACGACCGAAGTAAGCCGTTTCCGGTTCAGTGGAGGCCGCCCACTCCCAGCAGCCGTTCGACGGCATCGTGGTCTCTGGCGAGCGCTTCCGGCGTTCCACTCCAGGCGATGCGCCCGCGCTCGAGCACGATCACCTGATCGGCAAAGTCGAGGGCGCTCTGGATCCGTTGTTCGACCAGCAGGATGGTCATGTCGCCGGTCTTCGCCAGTTCGGCAAAGGCCTTCATCAGTTCCTCGCAGATGACGGGTGCCAGCCCCTCCAGCGGTTCATCGAGCAGAAGGATCGAGGGCCGCCCGAGGATTGAACGCGCCGTCGACAACATCTGCTGCTCGCCGCCGGAAAGCTGGCTGCCGAGGTTTCTTCGCCGCTCGTGAAGCCGCGGAAACATGTCGTAGGCTTCCTGGATGGCGCTCTTCGGACGGTTCTTGAGCCCGACGAACAGGTTCTCCTCGACGGTCAGCGTCGGGAAGACGCAGCGCGCCTGCGGCACGAAACCAAGACCCTGCATGGCGCGCGAGGCGCTCGGCAGCGCGGTCACATCGGTACCGCCCATGCGGATGCGTCCGTCATAGCGCCGCGTCTGGCCGGCAAGGGTCGCAAGCAGGGTCGTCTTGCCCATGCCATTGCGGCCAAGAACGGCAAGGCGGGCGCCCGCCGGAACGGCAAAGGACACGCCTTCGAGCACGCGCGTCGGGCCGTAGCCCGCGGACAGGTTTTCCACCTCAAGCGGCGTGGCTGGCATTGGCATAGCTCCCCAGATAGGCTTCCCGGACGCGCGGGTCCTTGGTGACCTCCGACGGCGAACCGTCGAAGATGATCGCGCCCGCAGCCAGCACCACCACGCGCTTGGCAAAGCGGAAGACGAGATCCATGTCGTGCTCGATCATCAGCACGGCGAGGTCGGCAGGCAGATCAGCCAGCGCCTGCTCGATGCGGCCGGTATCGCTTTGCGGCACGCCGGCAGCTGGCTCGTCGAGCAGCAGCACCCTCGGTTTCAGCGCCAGGGCGACGGCTATCTCCAGCAGTCGCTGCTGGCCATAGGCGATCTCGCTCACCTTGCGGTGCATCAGTTCCTTGAGGCCGAGCTTGCCGAGAAGTTCCTGAACCTCGGCCATGACATCGGACATGCCGAGAAAATTGCCGAAGAGACGACCGGCGCGGCCGCTCCGCTGAAGCACGGCAAGCGCAACATGCTCGGCCGGCGTCATGTCGGCAAAAAGCCGCGTCACCTGGAACGAGCGCACAAGCCCGCGCCGAACGCGGCCAATCGCGTCGACGCCGGTCACGGGCTCGCCGGCGATGCGCACTTCGCCTGAGTCAGGCCGAAGGTTGCCGGTAACGAGATTGACGAACGTCGTCTTGCCGGCACCGTTCGGGCCGATCAGCGCCACCCGGTCTCCCGGCGCCATACTGAGGCTGACATCGTTGGTGACTGCAAGGCCACCGAAGGCGCGCTTCAAATTGCGGACTTCGAAGATCGGCTGCATCACTTGGCCTCCCGGCGGCGGGCAACGAAGGCGGCAGCGGTGCCGTAGAGGCCCTTCGGCGCGAACAAGACGACGGCGATCAGCAGCGCACCCACCATCGTCAACCAATGGAAGGGGTTGGCAGCCGAGACCACGTCCTCGAAGAACATGAAGACCACCGTGCCCGTCAGCGCGCCGAAGAGCGTACCGGTTCCGCCGAGAACGAGCATGACGAGGCTCTCGGCCGACATGGTGAACGAGAGGCTGTCGAGGCCGACGACCTGGGTCGAGATCGCGTTCAGCGCGCCGCCGACGCCGGCAACGGCGCCGGATATCACGTACATTTTCGTCAGCGCGATCTTCGGCGACGCGCCCATTGAGCGGATGCGGACTGGATCTTCCTTGATGCCACGACACAGCATGCCGAAGGGCGAACGCACGATCAGCCGCAACAGCACGAAGACGATGGCGAGCAACACGACGCCGAAGACGTAGGCCGTGCGGCCCCAGAGGTCGAACTCATAGAGCCCGAGGAGCGCAGTCGGCGCGATCCCGGAAAGGCCGTCGCTACCGCCGGTCCAGGACGATGCCTTGTTGGCGAACTCGTGGAAAAGGTGGATGAGCGCGATCGACAAAACCAATTGCGGAAGACCGTGGGCGCGCAGGATCACGACGCCGCAGATAAGCCCCGCAACCGCACCGGCCACGATGCCGAACGCCAGCATGGCAAGCGGATCGTTGATGCCGTAATGCGCCGAGGCAATGCCCGCTGCATAGGCGCCGGCGCCGAAGAGGGCAGCGTGCCCGAGTGTCGCGACGCCGCAATAGCCGGTGACGAGATCCAGCGACAGCACCAGAAGTGCCGCGGCGATGATCCGGGTCAGAAGCGCCAGATTGTTGGGAAAGAGGAAATAGCCGATCACCGCGACCAGCAGGATGATCGCCAGGCCGATGACGTCTCCACCGCCGAAACGCCGGCGCGCTGGGGATGCCGCAATCATGTCGTTCGTCGTCGTCATGGTCATCCCTTGGCCCTCCCGGCGAGCCCGCGCGGAAAGACGCAGATGATCGCGATCACGGCCAGATAGAAGAAGAACTCACCGAATTCCGGCATGAGATAGCGGCCGGTCGTATCAATCGCGCCGAGCAGCAGGCAGGCGACGAGCGCACCCGGGATCGACCCGGCACCGCCGACGGAGACGACGACGAGGAAAGTCACCATGTAGCGCAGCGCATAATAGGGCTCGACCGGAAGCAACTCGGCGCCGACGACGCCGCCGAAGGCGGCGAGCCCGACGGCAACCGCAAAACTCACAGCATAGACGATCTCCGTGCGCACCCCGAGGGCGGCAGCCATCGCTGCATTGTCGACCGAGGCACGCAGCTTCACGCCAAAGGCGGTCTTTTCGATCGCGTACCAGAGGCCGGCGGCAACCGCGAGGCCGCAGACGATTGCGAAGATACGGTGCGTGGCGATCGCCCGGAAACCGAGATCCACCGATCCCTGCAATTCGCTCGGCAATGGCACCGTCTTCAACGTCGGGCCGAAGACGTAGTTGGCGATGCCGATGATGCAGAAGGTGATGCCGATGGTCATCAGCACCTGGGTCAGTTCCGGCGCGCCATAGATGCGCCGGTAGAGCAGTCGTTCGATGGGCACGGCAATGACGATGGTGCCGAAGATCGCAAGCAGCACGGCAAAACCATAGGCAAGGCCAAGATCGCGCGCCGCATAGGAGGCGATGTAGCCACCGATCATGGCAAAGGCGCCGTGCGCCAGATTGACCACGCGCATCAGGCCCATGGTCACCGAAAGGCCGATGGAGATGACGAAGAGCACCATGCCATAGGCAAGGGCATCGATCGCAATGCTGAGGACGGTTTGCATGGGGCTATCCGTGCCCTTTCTTCCAGTTTTTGCTGCGCCGGATTCGGGGCGCATTATATGCGCGGAGCGCTACTCCTGCGCCAGCACTGTGACGTCGCGGGGCGGGCACATGGCTTCGTTCATGGGCGCCGCCGATCAGCGCATCATCGGTGTCGGCGGGCGCTGTGCGCCCGCCCCAACCTGCCTACTTCAGCGCAGCGAGACCGGGGTCGCCCTGCTTCTCGAAGGTCTGGATTTCCTTGTTGTAGTAGGTGCCGTCATCAGTCTTGGCGACTTCGCGCAGGTAGATGTTTTGCGTGATGTGGCGTGATTCCGGATCGATCGTCACGGGGCCGCGCGGGCTTGTCCAGGAGAGACCCTTTACGGCCTCCACTGCCGTGGCCGCATCCTGCTCGCCACCGGTCGCCTCGATCATCTTGTAGATGACATGCATGCCGTCATAGGCACCGACCGAAGGGAACGAGAGTTCGGCCGGGTTGCCGATCGCCTTGCCGGCTGCTTCGACGAAGGCCTTGTTCTCAGGCGAGTCATGCGAAACCGCGTAGTGGAAGGTCGTCTGGATGCCGAGTGCCGCTTCGCCGAGTGCCGGCAGGTCGGATTCCTGTGTCAGGTCGCCGGGGGCGAAGAACTTGATGCCGCCGTCCTTCAGGCCGTTCTCCTTGAAGGCCTTGACGAAACCGAGCGTCGTCGGACCGGACGGCAGGAAGGCGAACACGCCCTCGGCGCCCGAATCCTTGATGCGCTGCATGATCGGCGAGAAATCATTGGTTGCGAGCGGCATGCGGATCGCCTCGACCACCTGACCGCCGGCCGCTTCGAAGCCCGCCTTGAAGGCGTTCTCGGCATCGACGCCCGGGCCGTAATCGCTGACGACCGAGATGACCTTGGAAACGCCGGCGTCCTTCGCGACCTTGGCGATCGGCGTCGAGGTCTGCCATGTGGTGAACGAGGTGCGCACGACGAGCGGGCTCTTCGTGACGATCGCCGAGGTTGCCGCGTTCATGATGACGAGCGGCACGTTCGCCTGGGTAAGGAGCGGCGTTACCGCCATCGCATCCGGGGTGAAATAGAAGCCGGCGAGATATTGCACGCCTTCCTTGACCACCAGCTCCTGTGCCAGCGCCTTCGCCTGGGCCGGATCAGCCTGCGGCACGTCGCGATAGATGATCTCGATATCGTCGTCGCCGACCTTGCTGCCGTTCAGCGCCATATAGGCATCGATGCCAGCCTTGAAGTTCTTGCCCTGAAGCGCGAACGGACCGGAGAATGGCCCGACAACACCTATCTTGATCGTGTCGGCATAGGCCGCGCCGCTCATTGCCAAAGCCGCGATCGCAGCCAGAATCATCCGTTTCATGTTTCCTCCCTGCGACGCCGATCGCTCCCGAACCCGCATCGTCCTCACAAACCCCGTTGATTTGATAGGCGTCAACTTGCCATGCCAAACGGTGATGTAAAAATGAAATATGGGGCCAAAATCATAATCGGGGAGTTATGTTTCCTGCGAGATCGGGTCCAGCCGCCAGGCGCGTATTTAACGGCGATGCGCGCCACGTCGACGAAAACAGAATGACGACGCCGCCCCTATCGGCTGCAAGGTCGCGTCCATGATGGCTTTGGCGCTATGCTTCAACCTGCCAACGGGACAGGCCAACCCGCATCAGGTTTCCGATGCGGGTTGGCGGTATCTTGGGATGAAACGAAAATCTGCACGCGAGCGCGTTCAGCCGGCACGCATGGCCGCGTCGATGGAAGCCGACAGGATCTCCAGTCCGAGATCGATCTCTCCGTCCGAAACGGTCAGTGGCGGAGCGATGCGAAAGACGCCGCCCATCCCGGGAAGCTTGACGATGTTCATGCTGAGACCGCGCCGCATCGCCTCCTCCATGACCCTGGCACCCAGCTCGAAGCCCGGAGCCTTCGTCTGCCGATCAGCGACAACTTCGAGCCCAAGGAGAAGGCCACGGCCCCTGATATCGCCGACGCATTCGAACCTTTGTTGAAGCGACAGGAGACCCCTGCGCAGTCGCTCGCCGCGCGCGATCGCCTGTTCGACCAAGCCATCACGTTCGACCACGTCGAGCACCGTGACGCCGACCGCCGCGGGCAGCGGATCCGAGACATGAGTGGTGTAGAAGAGGAAGCCCCTCTCATGGGCCTTTTGCTCGATCTCCGCCGTCGTCATGACGGCGGCAAGCGGCAGCCCGGCGCCCAATGTCTTCGACAAGGTGAGAATGTCGGGCGTCACGCCGTCACGCTGGAAGGCGAACATATGCCCGGTCCGGCCAACTCCCGTCTGGGCCTCATCGAGGATGAGCAGCATGCCCCGTTCCTCGCACTTGCGCTTGAGCGCGGCGAGGTAGCCCGGCGGAAGTTCGAGGATCCCTCCGCTCGAAAGGATCGGTTCTGCGATGAACGCCGCGAGGCTGCCGGTCGACTGCCGGTCGATCAACGAGAAGGCATCGTCGAGTTCCGTTTGCCAATCATTGCTCCCATCCGGGTGGGTGAACCGCGGCCGGTAGGCGTTCGGCGCCGGGATCACGAACGAGCCGGCGGCGGCAGGACCGTATCCCTTTCGGCCGGCGCTGTAGGTCGCCGAGGCGGCGGCCCCCGTCATTCCGTGCCAGCTCTGCGCGAAGGCGACGACCTCGTGGCCGCCGGTCACCAGCTTCGCCATGCGAATGGCCGCCTCGTTCGACTCAGCGCCCGTTGTCAGAAGCTGAACCCGGTCGAGCCCCGGCGCAAGCGCGGCAAGGCGCGTGGCGAGCTCGACGACAGGCCTCGACAGCATGCCGCTGAAGAGATGGGCAACCGTCCGCATTTGCCGGTCGACGGTCGCAACGATGTCAGGGTGGGTGTGGCCGAGAACACCGCTCATCTGTCCGGAGGTGAAATCCAGAACGGCGCGACCGTCCGCATCATAGACGAAGCTTCCCTCCGCGCGCTCCACGATGATCGCCTCGAAACCGGGCCCATAGCGCGTGAGGTGTTTGTTGGCGGAGGCCCAGAAGGCAGGGTCGGAGTTCAGCGACATCAGATTGCTCCTCGTTGGCTTTTCTCAATGGCTAGCGGGCATTTCTGCCTCAGGCAAATTGATAGTATTCCGCTCCGATATTGGATATTTTGATATCATGAGAAATCTCGATCTTGCCTTGCTTCGAAATTTCGCCGTCATCGCGCGGGCGGGCTCAATCAGCCTTGCCTCCCTTCAGGTCGGGCGAACGCAATCGACGCTCAGCATGCAGATGCAGCGTCTGGAGGACTTTCTCGAACAGGCGCTCTTCCATCGCACCGGATCCGGCGTACGGCTGACCGCGGCCGGTGAAAAGCTGCTGGCCCATGCCGAACATCTTCTCGCCGGGCACGATGAGATCCTGGCGGAGATGGAAGGCAAGGGCCTTAAAGGCTCCGTGACCCTGGGTTGCCCGGAAGATTATTCAATCGCCTTTCTCCCAGGGATCATCGAGCGCTTTCTCGATCAGCACCCGGAGGTCGAATTGCGCATGGTCTGCGCACCGACCACGGAACTGCGCCCAATGTTGCTGCGGCGGCAAATCGATCTGGCGCTCGTTTCAATTGCCGATGTTTCAAACGGCGAGGTCATTCGTACCGAAGACTTCGTGTGGGTCGGCAAGGCTGCGGAACCGGAGATCCTCGACCGTATCGCCCTCCCCTTGGCCTTGTCTGCCCCGACGACGCTCGACTATCGGGCAGCCTGCGACGCGATGGAGGCGGTCAATCGTCGGTACCGCGTCGCCTTTGCGAGCAACAGCCTTGCCGGTCTCATCGCATTTGCCCGATCCGGCCATGCGATCAGTGTTCTAACGAGAACCGCCGTCCCCTCCGACCTGCACATCATTTCGGCCGGATTGCCGAAGCTCCCGACGATCGGCATTGCGCTCGAATTTGCCGAACTTCGCCCGTCATCCGCGGTGAAGGCACTCGCGGACCACATAAGAGCCGTGTTGCCCACCATTTGAAGGTGTCGCGTGGGGTGGTCACCACCGAGAATCGTCGGCCAGCTTGAGCGCGGTGGTTCCCAGGCGCGTGGCTGCCGCCCGCAGCGCACCGGTTTCATATCCTGAGAACCCGAGGATGAGGCCTTCGGCGTCGCGTCGCTCCATGAAGGTTTCGGACAGAAGCACCGCTTCGATTTTCGCTTCCGCCCGGATCAATTGCGACAGGCCCGGCGCGAGCCCGTCGCGCGGCCGTACGATCATGTGAAGGCCCTGTTCCGGGACATCCGGGCACAGTGTCCCCCTTGATGTGGCGTTGACAATTTCAGCCAGTTGATCGCGGGCGACACGATAGCGCCTCTGGCTCTTGCGCAAATGGGACGCGACCGATCCATCCGCCAGGAGATCGGCCACGGCGTTCTGCAGGAAAACCGGCATGAACCGGTCGAAGGCGGCGCGCCGCTTGAGGACCCGCTCCAATGCTTCTGGAGGCAGCACCACGTAACCCAGCCGCAACCCCGGAAACAGCGTCTTGGCGAAGGTTCCGAGATAGACGACACGGTCCGGCGCAAGCCCCGCCAGCGCCGTCAGTGGAGGACCCGAATAGCGGAACTCGCTGTCGTAGTCGTCCTCGAAGATCCAGGCGCCGGCCGCCTCCGCCCATTCGATCAGCGCCACACGTCGGGCCATCGCCATTTTCACGCCGGTCGGAAACTGGTGCGAAGGGGTGACATAGGCAGCCCGGGCGCGAGCGTTTCGTGCGAGACCCGCTGCAACATCGATCCCTGCCCCGTCGACCGGCACCGGCACAAGCTGCACACCTGCTGCCATGAGTGTCGAGCGCGACACGCCATAGCCGGGCTCCTCGACCCAGGCACAATCTCCCGGAGCAAGCAGTGCGTCGACGCAGAGCCTCAGCCCGTGCTGGGTGCCGCTGACGATGACGACGCAGCCTGGATCGCAACGGATGCCTCGGTTGACGGCCAGGAAGTCTGCGATCTGTCGGCGCAAATGCAAGCTGCCGCGCGGGTCGCCATAGGCAAGGTCGTCGACGCTCGCCTCGGCGATATGGCGCCGGGTGGCCGCAGCCAGCCGTGCAAGAAAAGCCGGCTCCACATGGGTCTGGCCGAGAGCGAAGGGCGGCCGGCCGCCAAAGGCCAGCGGGATATCCGGCGCCGCGGCAATGGATGGCGGTGTCGGCAGGCTGGACGAGACATAGGTGCCCGAGCCGTGGCGGGCCTCGATCAGCCCGTCGCTCGCGAGATGCTCATAGGCCGCAACGATCATATTGCGGCCTATGCCAAGTTGGGCGGAAAGCTCGCGGCTCGACGGCAGACGGGAGCCGGGCGCCAGCAAACCGTCGACGATGGCGGCACGCAACCCACTGTGGACCCGAAGCGCCTGGTTGCGGATCGAGCGATCAAGTTCGATCGGCGGGAAGGCCGATCCCTGTCTTGGAAGAGAAGTGGTTGGCATGAAGATTACAAAAGTGGACCTATTTCAAACCAGTCTGCTCATGCGAACCTTCAGGATGCAAGCCTGAAAGGAACCAGCCGTGACCGAACATTCCACGCCCGCCTACCCCGTCGATACGGTCAACCGCGTCAAGCGCCGCCATGACCGTGGTTTCTACGACCACGAGACGGTGCACAGGCTGCTCGACGCGGCGGCACTCGCCCACGTCGCCTATGTCATCGACGGCCAACCCTTCTGCACGCCGACGCTCTTCTGGCGTGAATGGCGGCACCTCTACTGGCACGGCAGCAGCGCCAGCCGCATGCTGCGCAACCTGTCCGCGGGCGAGCCGGCCTGCCTGACCGTCACACACCTCGACAGCCTCGTGCTTGCCCGCTCCGGCTTCAACCATTCGGCCGATTACCGCTCGGTCATGGCTTTCGGAACCGCCCGCCTGGTCGAGGACCAGGAGGAGAAACTGCGTGCCCTGACGATGATGGTGGACCGGCTCTTTCCGGACCGCACCGCGACGCTGCGCCAGAGCACTGCTCAAGAGATCAAGGCGACCGCTGTCATCGTCATGGAAATCGAACGGGCCTCGGCAAAGATCAGGGCCAAGGGTATCGCCGACGATGAGGAGGACTACGATCTGCCTGTTTATGCGGAGCGCCTTCCCGTGCACACCGTTCTCGGCACACCCGAACCCTGCTCGCGCTTGCCGCACGGCGTCGTGCGGCCGGAGACGCTTTCTCCCTATCGATTGGGTCGCCCGCTGGAAGAGGCGCTAACGGAAGCCTACATCGCCGCCTATGCCAACCAAGCAGACGACTAACGACGCTCTGTCCTTGTTTCCCGAAAGTGTTGCGCCGCTCTATCGCTTTGCCTGCGCGGCCCGGGCGGGCCAGCCGGAGGTGGTTTCGCGAACCACCAAAGGCCCGTCGACCTTTATGGTCATCGGACGCATGTGTTTTCCGTGGATCGCCATGTCGATCAGGATCTCGGCGGCCCTCTGTCCCATCTCGTAGTTGGGCAGCACCAGCGTCGAGAGCGGCGGATGGGTGTAGCGCGCCAGTTCCTGGTCGTCGTAGCCCATGACCGAAAGATCGGCGGGCACACGAAGCCCCTTCTCCTGTGCCGCCTCCATCACGCCGATCGCCATCAGATCATTGCCGCAGAAGATGGCGGTCGGCGGGTTCGGCATGGAGAGCAGGTCCAGCCCGGCCTCGTAACCGCGTAGCGGCAGCCAGTCGCCATCGCGCACAAGCGTCTCGTCGAAGGCGATGTCGGCGGAAGCGAGCGCCTGCTTATAGCCTTTCAGGCGGTCCATGGCCGCGTCCATCCAGCTTTCACCATTGATGAAGCCGATGCGCTTGTGGCCGAGCGCCGTCAGATGCGCCGTGGCGGCAAAACCGCCGGCGACCTCGCCCGGCACGACCGCCACATGTTGGCGCGGATCGCAGTAGCAATTGAGAAGAACGGTCGGAAGCGGCGCCAGCGCCTTGGGCACGGCAACCTTGCGGGTGAAGATCGTCGCGTAGATGACGCCGGCGATTGAGGGATCTCTCAGCACCGAGCGCAGCACCGCCTCTTCGAGCTCCGGGTTGGAGCGAGTGACATGCGCCGACACCAGCATGCCCTGCTCGAAGGCATAGTCGCGAATGCCGTCGAGGCTGACGACCGGGTGCGGGCTGGTCGAGATTTCGTCGACGATGAAGGCGATCGTGTCTTTTTCGACGGCGGGGGCCGCTGCAACCGCGCCGCGGGTGGCCGGCAATTTATAACCGATTTTATGAGCAGCCTCGCGCACCTTCTGTTGCGTTTCCGGCGAGATGCGCGAGCCCGACATTTCATTGAGCACCAGAGAGACGCTTGACTGGGAAACACCCGCTATCCTGGCGACATCCGTCATCGTCGGGCGTCCTTCGCCCTTTTTATCCAGATTCCGCCCGTTTCCCTTGGCCATGCGTACTCTCCACCCTCCAGCGTGCATCGCACTGCACGCGGGCTATTGCAAGTGCTCATAATTTTTTGCCTTGACTGCTAATATTATTAGCGCAAGATTTGACGATGTGAAGCCCAAAATGCTCACGTCCGGTAGAGGAGCACCGGCCAATCTGGGAGGAGAACCCGATTATGACCACGATTTCCCGTCGCACCTTCATGCTTGCGGCAACGGCCGTCTGCGCGCTCGCCCTTGCGGGTGTCGCGATCGCCGAAGTGCCGAAGCTTGAGCAGAAGGACAAATACAAGGTCGGCTTCGCGCAGACCGAATCTAACAATCCCTGGCGCATCGCCCAGACGAACAGCATGAAGGCCGAGGCCGAGAAGCTCGGGTTCCAGCTCGTCTATACGGATGCCGCCGGCTCCGCCGCCAAGCAGGTCGCCGACGTCAATTCGATGATCGCGCAGGGCGTCGACGTGATCTTCCTTGCGCCGCGCGAAGAAAAACCGCTGATCCCCGCCGTCATGGCCGCCAAGAAGGCCGGCATCCCGGTGATCCTGCTCGACCGTTCCGTCGATCCGTCGCTTGCCAAGGCCGGCGAGGACTATCTGACCTTCATCGGCTCGAACTTCGTCGAGGAAGGCAAGCGCGTCGCCGAATGGCTGGCGAAAAACGCCAACGGCAAGTCGAAGATCATCGAACTTGAAGGCACGACCGGGTCGTCGCCCGCCAACGACCGCAAGAAGGGCTTTGACGAGGCGATCAAGGCGGCCGGCGGCTTTGAGATCGTTGCTTCGCAGACCGGCGACTTCGCCCGTGACAAGGGAAGGCAGGTGGCCGAAGCCCTGCTTCAGGCCCATCCCGATGCGGACGTGATCTACGCCCACAATGACGAGATGGCGATCGGCGCGATTGCCGCGCTCGAGGCGGCGGGCAAGGTGCCCGGCAAGGACGTTCTTGTTTTGTCGATCGACGGCGGCAAGGAAGCGGTGCAGGCGGTTGTCGATGGCAAGATCGCCGCGGTCGTCGAGTGCAACCCGCGCTTCGGGCCGAAGGCCTTCGAGACGATGATGCGTTACGCCAAGGGCGAAAAAATCGACCCGACGATCATCAACGACGACAAGTTCTACGACGCCTCCAACGCGGCCGCAGAACTCGCCAACGCCTATTAATCCAATCTCCCCGAGCCTATGCCGGCCGATCGGAACAACCGTATCGGCCGGTTTTTAGACCGCGACAGTGCCAGGCATGACCTTCGGCCCGTTCACGTGTAGGCTGAGAGCGCACCCCTCGGGCGGCGGATGGCGAAGATAGGGAGGAGACCCATGCTTCTGTCCATGCAGGGCATTTCCAAAGCATTCGCCGGAGTGCCGGCGCTGAAATCCGCCTCGCTTGAAGTCGAAGCGGCGGAGGTCATGGCGCTCGTCGGCCAGAACGGCGCGGGCAAATCAACCCTGATCAAGATCCTGACTGGCGTCTATCGCCGGGACGAAGGCAGTATCGCTTTCGACGGCCACGATGTCGACTTCGCAATGCCGGCAAAGGCGCAGGCAGCCGGCATCGCGACGATCTACCAGGAAATCAATCTCGCTCCGCAACGGTCTGTGGCGGAGAACATCTACCTCTCCCGCGAGCCGAAACGTTTCGGGATGATCGACCATGCAGCCATGCGGCGTGGTGCCGAGGCCGTGCTGAAGACCTTCAACCTTGCGATCGACGTCGACCGTCCGGTCGCCCATTTCGATGCCGCGACACGGCAGATGGTGGCGATTGCTCGTGCCGTCACACAGAGCGCCCGCCTCGTCATCATGGACGAGCCGACCTCCTCGCTCGACGAGCGCGAGGTCGCCATCCTCTTCGAGACGATCCGCACGCTAAAGCGCTCCGGCGTCGCCGTCATCTTCATCGGCCACCGGCTCGACGAACTCTATGAAATCTGTGACCGCGTGACGATCATGCGCGACGGGCAGACCGTGGCCAAAAGCCCGATGGCGGACATGCCGAAAATGGCGCTGGTGCGCCACATGCTTGGCAAGGAACTTGCCGCCTTCCAGGCGATCGCGCCCGAAGACAACGCGCTGGAACGGCCCGTCCGCCTCGAACTCGACAAGGCCGGCGCGGGTGTGCGCGTGCGCGATGTCAGCCTTGCCGTACGTGAGGGCGAGATCTCGGGCCTTGCCGGCCTGCTCGGCTCCGGCCGCACAGAAACGGCGCGCCTGATTTTCGGCGCCGACAAGATGGACCGCGGCGCGATCCGCATGCAAGGGCAGGATCGCACCTACCGCGAACCGGCGGATGCCATCGCCGACGGCATCGGTCTCGTTTCCGAAGACCGCAAGATCGACGGCATCGTGCCCGATATGAGCATCCGCGAGAACATGACGCTTGCCCTGCTGCCGAAGCTCAAGAAGGCTGGCATCGTCGACCGCGAGCTTTCCGGCGGCAACCAGCAGAAGGTGCTGCTCGCGCGCTGGCTTGCCACCGATCCGCGGGTGCTGATCGTCGACGAACCGACGCGCGGCATCGACATCGGCGCCAAGTCGGAAATCCTGAAACTCTTGCGCAGCCTCGCCGACGAGGGGTTGAGCGTGCTGATGATCTCGTCCGAACTCGAAGAGCTTCTCGCCGCCGCCGACCGCGTAACGGTGCTAAGCGACGGGACGTCGGTCGCGACCCTGCCGCGCAAGGATTTGAGCGAGACGGCGCTGCTTGCCGCCATGGCCCATCAGGAAGAATGACATGACGACGATCGAGACCCCTGCCCCACAGCCATCGGGAGCCCTTTCGTCCGGCAGCCGGCTAATGACGCTGGCCGGCCGCTACGGCACCTTCGTCGCCTTCCTTGCGCTGATCCTCTTCAACGTCGCCGTCACACCGAACTTCCTCTCCTTGCAGACGCTGAACGTGAACCTGACCCAGGTCGCGACCATCGTCATCGTCGCGACCGGCATGACGCTCGTCATCGCCACCGGCGGCATCGACCTTTCCGTCGGCTCGCTGATGGCGATCGCCGGGGCGCTGGCACCGATGATCTTCATGGGCCAGTTCTGGCAGGTCGAAAGCATGGGGTTCGCAGTGGCGCTGGCCTTCCTGCTGCCGGTCGTGGTCGCCGGCCTGTTCGGCCTATTCAACGGGTTCCTCGTCACACGCTTTTCGATCCAGCCGATCATCGCGACCCTCGTCCTTTTCATCGCCGGCCGGGGCATCGCCCAGGTGATGACCAACGGCAATCTGCAGGTCTTCAAGAACGAGGGCTTCCAGTTCATCGCACTCGGCCGGATCGCCGGCATCCCGGCCCAGGTCGTGCTGATGGTCGTCATCGTTGCGGCGGCCTGGGCGATGGTCCGCTACACCGTCATCGGCAGGCAGATCATCGCCGTCGGCGGCAACGAGAAGGCAGCCCGCCTGACCGGCGTACCGGTGAAGCGTGTCAAGCTCTTCGTCTACATGCTGAGCGGCGCGCTTGCCGGCGTGGCCGGCCTGATCGTGGTTGCGCGCAATTCCGCAAGCGACGCGAACCTAGTCGGACTCGGCATGGAGCTCGATGCCATCGCTGCGGTCGCCGTCGGCGGAACACTGCTAACGGGCGGGCGGGCCAACATCGTCGGCACGGTGCTCGGCGCCCTCGTCATTCAGCTGGTGCGCTACACGCTGCTTGCGAATGGCGTGCCGGACGCGGCCGCCCTCATCGTCAAGGCCGGGCTGATCATCACGGCCGTCTTCATCCAGCAACGCGCCGGCAGGCACTAGAGGCGACCCTGATGCAAACGATCCTTCGCCTCTTCCTGGTCAAGAACGCCGGCGATCTCGCCCGGCTCGGTGTCATCCTGGCGCTTGCCGGCCTCATTCTTTTCGGGGCGCTGCGCTACGACAACTTCCTTTCGCCCTACAACATCCTGAGTTTCCTTCGCTACAACTCGATGTTCGCGCTGATTGCACTCGGCATGGCCTTCGTCATCATCACAGGCGGCATCGATCTCTCGGTCGGCGGCACCGCGGCGATGGCGAGCGTGGTAGCAGCGCTGCTCTCGCCCTATCATTGGGCAACGGGGCTTGTGGGCGGCATGGCGGCCGGTCTCGCCGTCGGGGCTCTCAACGGCTTCATCATCACCAAGATGCGCATCCAGCCCTTCATCGCCACGCTTGCGACGATGCTCGCCGCCTATGGCACCGGCCTGCTGATGGCCAACAACCAGTCGGTTTCCGTTTCCTACGACACCGGCTTCACCGTGATCGGCAAGGACGACTTCCTCGGCTTCCCCATCCCCGCCTGGATCGCGCTTGCGGCCTACGTTCTCGGTTGGCTCGTGCTCGAAAAACTGCCGATTGGCCGCCATATCCTGGCAATCGGCGACGGTGAAGCGACGGCCGGCCTGATGGGCCTGAAAGTCGAACGCGCGCTCACCGGGGTCTATCTCGCCTCGGGCACGCTCGCCGGTCTTGCCGGCGTCATCCTCGCCTCGCAGTTCGGCGCGGGCCAACCGACCGAAGGCGTGGGCTGGGAGCTCTTCGCCATCGCCTCCGTCGTCGTCGGCGGCACGCTGCTGTCAGGCGGTTCGGGCTCGGTCGGAGCAACGCTGGCCGGCGCTTTGCTGCTCGCCATGGTGTTCAACATCCTGAACTTCGAAAACGGTCTCGGCTGGATATCGCTCTCCGCCTACTGGCAATCGGTCATCCGCGGCGCCTTCCTGCTCGTCGTAGTCGTGCTTCAGGCCAAGCTGATGGCACGGCACCGGAGTGCCTAGACCGGCGACCAGAACCTGTTCGACAACACGGCTCGGCGGCTTCCGCCCAGCTTGCCCCGGCCCAGGAAGGAGCGAAGGGCTTGGACGTCCCGATCGCCGGGACAGTTGACTATCGCGCGTCCAGCCTTTCTGAATGCCTCTCGTCAAAGTGGAAATGACTGCATCGGACCACCTGCATGAATGAGATACGTCCCCCGAATGAAACGACCGCGACGGCGGCCTCTCTCTCGGAGCCGGAGAAGAACGTCATCATCGGGGGAGTCCTTCTCGCGATGCTTCTGGCCGCACTCGACCAGACGATCGTGGCGCCCGCCATGCCTACGATCGGCAAGGCCCTCGGACACAGCGACTATCTGCCCTGGGTCGTGACGGCCTATCTCCTGACCGCGACGGCCATGGCTCCCCTTTATGGCAAGATCTCCGATATTCACGGGCGACGGCCGACGATCTTCGCTGCCGTAATCATCTTCCTTGCGGGGTCGCTGATAAGCGCGCTGGCGCCGAACATGCTGACGCTGATCATCGGCCGTGCGGTTCAGGGCCTGGGCGGCGGCGGTCTCTTCGCCCTCTCGCAAACGGTGATCGGCGACCTCGTTCCTCCACGCGAGCGCGCACGCTACGCCGCCTGGATATCCGGAACATGGGCGGTGGCAAGCATCGCCGGGCCGCTTTTGGGCGGCACCTTCGCCGAACATCTCCATTGGTCGTTGATTTTCTGGATCAACATCCCGCTCGGCCTTGCGGCCCTGGCGATCATCAGCAATCCGTTGAAGAAACTGCCTGTTATAACCAGGGCGCACCGGATCGATGGAGCAGGCGCCACATTGCTCGTCGCCGCGACCGCGCTTCTGCTGCTGGCGCTGAATTGGGGCGGCAGCCGCTATGCATGGCTTTCGCCGGCGATCGCCGGTTTGCTCGGCTGTTCGGCGCTTCTCTGGGGTGCGTTCGCCTTGCGCCTTCGGCGCGTGACCGAGCCTCTGATTTCGCTCGAAGTGCTCAGCAATCCGATCGTGCGTTATGGAACCCTGGCGATGTTTCTGGCGCAGGGCGCCAATGTCGGCCTTTCAGTCTACCTCCCGGTCTACGCGCAATCGTTCCATGGCCTCTCCGCCGGTGGCTCGGGGCTGATCATGCTCGGCCTGTTGCTTGGCACCGTGTTCGGAGCAACGACCAGCGCGCGGACGATACCGCGCCTCGTCCACTACAAGCGAATGGCACTCGTCGGCAGCATCCTCAGCTTCCTCTGCCTGGCGGCGCTCGCCGCTCTCGCCGGGCGAACAACCCTATCGGTGCTGGTGCTATTGACCTCGGGCGCAGGCTTCGGCTCCGGCATGACGTTTCCGGTCGCGACCATTTCCGTGCAAAACGCCGTCGACCAGGCGCATCTCGGCGTTGCAACCGGCGTCCTGACCTTCCTGCGATCGCTCGGCGGCGCCCTTGGTGTCGCGATCCTCGGGGCGATCGCGCTCGGCAATGGCCTGCCGCTGGGTGGTGAAGCCATTCAGGCAATCAGTGTAACGACCGCCTCGGCACTGCCATTCGCCTATATTTTCGCCGCTTGCACCACGGCGATGGTGCTGTCGCTCGCGATGTTCCATCTGATGCCGGAGAAGCCGCTGCGCGGCCGCGCCGAAACCGAGATGCCCGCCGCCATCGATTAGAGGCGCCGCAGAAAGCACGCGGGCACTTACTAATCGGTGAGACAGGCCCGTTTTCAGATCGCCCGATGACAGAGCGAAGGCGCCCCGGAGTTGCCGCGGCGCCTTCGTCGTTTGATCGTTCGGCTGGCTCTTCCTCTCAAGCAAGAGCTTTCAGGAAAAGACTAGCGCAGCGGGAAGGCGACGGGGCGGATCGGTGCGGCATCGGCCCCGCGGAACTTGAGCGACGCGCCGACAAAGGCGAACTCGTAAATCCGGTCCTTCGACAACTCTTCGAGATTGATGAGCTCGATGATCGGCGCGCCCTGTTGGGCCAGTAGATAGGTGTGGACCGGGATGTAGTTGTTTTCGGTTTCTGCCGGAAACGCTTCGAAGCTCAGGTTGTCGGCACCGACGACCATGGCGCCGCCGTCTTCGACCAGGAACTTCGCCGCATCGATGCTCAGCCCGGGCGGGTTGCTCATATAGGCGGACTTGTCTTCGTAGTGCTGCATGCGCCCCGTGCGGATCAGCGCCACGTCGCCTTGCTGGAGCTTGACGCCCTGGCTGTCGAGCGCCTCCTGCAGGTCCTTGCGGGTGATGCGGTAGTTCTCCGGCAGCATCTGCATGCCCTTCGCCGCCGCGACATCGATCAGGACGCCGCGCGCAACGATCGGCGGCAGTTTCTCCGCGCCGGTGACGGTCCAGCCCTGGTCTCCCAGGTGATCGGCTGCCGCATAACCGTTCCATATCTTGCCGTTCAGGCCGAAGTGGTTCAGCGCATCGATATGCGTGCCCATATGCGCGTACATCGAAACGGCCGAACCGGAGTAACTGACGTGCTGGTTCATCTCCTTGCCGACTTTCATCGGGTCAGAAACCGTTGTGCCGTGCGGCGTGTGTGTCATCCACATCTGGTATGGCGGGTCGCCGGCCGCCTCCCAGCTTGGCATGCCGATGAAATACTCCACCGCGAGGTCGTAGGACTTGGCACCCTCGATACGCGACAGGATCGCAGCGCGCGAGGTGGGCGTAATCAGGTTGAGGCGCCCGATCTCGTCCTTCGGCCCCCAGGGGCTCTTGCCGACCTCCTGCGCGAAGGCCGCGCTCCCCAGCAATCCGGCCACGAGAGAGACCGCCACTGTGCGGCTGAACGTTGCGGTGTTGAACATGGTGAACTCCTTTTTCTGCATTGCCTGAACATCAGGAAGCTGAGCTCACTTTATTGCTGGCGGCATCGCGAATAATCAGCGATATGGAGAATAGATATTTTACTCTGGAGAAATTATGGATCTGCTGGCGGCCATGCGGGCGTTTCGGCGCGTCGTCGAGCTTCAAAGCTTCAACAAGGCGGCCGAAGAGCTCAGACAATCGAATGCGTCGATCAGCAAGCAGATCCGGCAACTCGAGCAACGCCTCGGCACCGTGCTCATTCTGCGCACCACCCGGCGCATGAGCCTCTCGGAGACCGGGCGTGGTTATTTCGCCGAGTGCTGCAGGCTCCTCGACGAACTCGACCAGTTGGAGCGTTCGACATCGGGCGAGGCCGGAGAGATCAATGGCCGGCTGCGGATCAACGCCCCCCTCTCCTTCGGGCTGACGGTCCTTGCGCCGATGCTCGCCCGCTTCATGGCGCTGCATCCGCAGTTGAAGGTCGACATGACGCTCGACGATCATGTACTCGACGTCGTCTCGGAGGGGTTCGATGTCTCGATCCGCGTGCGCGCAGCACTTGCGGATTCATCACTGATTGCCAAGCGGCTCGGCGAGGTCGAACAAATCATCTGCGCCGCGCCCGCCTATCTGTCGGCCAGGGGTACGCCGGCAAGCGTGAGCGAGCTCAAGAACCACGATTGCCTCAGCTACCGGCTCGCCGACCAGCCGGGAAGCTGGATCGTGGAAGGTCCCGACGGCGGGTCGAGCATCGAACTGCCAGCACGCTTCGTCGTCGACAACAGCCTGATGCTGAGCGAGATGGTCCAGGCCGGCATCGGTATCGGCGCCCTGCCATCCTTCATCGCCAACCCGCTGCTCGCCCAAGGCAAGCTCGTGCGGATCCTGCCGCAACACAAACTTGCTGAGCGCGGCATCTATATCGTCTATCCAACCAATCGATTGCTGCTGCCGAAGGTAAGGGCGTTTGCCGATTTCTTCGCCGGCGAGATCCGGCTGGCCGGGTTCTAGGGCGGAAGGTCGCCGGCCCACACGCCCCCATCGCGCCGCCCGAATGAATACCGTCACAGTTGTTACTCCCGCCATTTGATCCGCGGTGCCAAACTACCCTCGATGACGGCACGATAACCTGCATCCCGGCGCTCCGGCCCGCGCGACGCAGGCTTCGTCTAAAACGAGGAGATTGAAAGCCATGACCAAGACAGTCGAGAATGGGCAGGCAACCGACCAGCCAGCCATGCAGAAGCCGCAGGTGGTCTCGCAACAGGCCTGGGAAGAGGCACGCCAGAACCTGCTCGTCAGGGAGAAAGCACACACGCATGCTCGCGATGCGCTTGCTGCGGAGCGCCGGCGCATGCCGTGGATGGCGGTCACGAAGGAATATGTCTTCGAGGGCCCCGAGGGCAAGGAAAGCTTGCTTGACCTCTTTGCCGGCCGGCATCAGTTGATCGTCTACCGCGCCTTCTACGAGCCGGGCGTCTATGGCTGGCCCGAGCATGCCTGCCGCGGCTGCTCCATGGTCGCCGACCAGGTTGCCCACCTTGCCCATCTCAACGCCCGTGACACCACTCTGGTCTTCGCGTCGCGGGCGCCGCAGGCCGATATTGCCAGGCTGAAGGCGCGCATGGGCTGGACGATGCCCTGGTATACCATCACCGACAGCTTCGACCTCGATTTCGGCGTCGACGAGTGGCACGGCCACAACGTGTTCTTCCGCGACGGCGACCGGCTGTTCCGTACCTACTTCATCAACAACCGCGGTGACGAGCAGATGGGCGGCACCTGGAACTATCTCGACATCACGCCGCTCGGCCGACAGGAAGTCTGGGAGGACTCTCCCGAAGGCTATCCCCAGACGCCGACCTACAAGTGGTGGAACTGGAACGACAGCTATGTCGAAGGCGCCGCTCCCGATCGGCGCTGGGTCGAGGTCTCGGACGCGGGCGAGGCAGCGATGCGAAACCAGGACGCGGGCTCGGTGCGATGAGCGCGAGCCTCTCTGCGAGCGCGCGGGAGGTCCACCGGACGGCAGCACGGAGGGCGGCCGATGGGCTCGCCCTCGCAGCGTCGCCGACCTTCGCGCTCATGGCGATTTCGACCGGCGCATGGGGCGCCGACGTCGGGCAGATGTTATGTGCCGGCGAGCAGGGACTGCAGTTCGGCGGGATGACCGTGATGTACATCTTCATGAGCGTCTTCCACCTGACCCCATGGTTACGGCTTCTCCAAACCGGCAAGCGCGAAGCAGCCTAGAGGAGGCCGGTCGACATATCCCCCGGACAAGGCATCTCATCGGCCCTACTTGAAGGCGAAGTGGGGCCAATGTTGCAGACACTCAAAAGATGTGGAAACGACCGGGACCATATGTCCCTGATATCGGCGAATGGGCATGCTGTTGATTCTGAGAGGTCGTGACCTCTTTGGATTGAAGCGGGGAACGGCTTCAGCAAAGCAGATCCGGCCGCCCACCAACAGCATTGTCTGTAATGGCTGCCGCTTAATGCCGCGCGAAAACGGTTCCGATAGCAGTATTTGATCGAATCGGGATAACGAACTTGAGTGTTGCAACACCTCAGCCGACGCCAACACGTTTCAAGCTGCGCCTGGTGCCATCGCTGGTCGGCGCCCTCCTCTGCGCCGCCGCCCTTGCGTCGTCGCTATACTATCTGGTTGGTCCCCAAAACATTTCCTCGGAAGTGGCGGCGATCGATCCGTCAGGGGCTCCGACAGGAGCAGGCGCTTCCCCGAACCAGCCGAGCTTCGAGATCCTTTACAGCAACGGTGATCAGGGTCTGATGGTTTACGAGGGCTACGTCTATGTCGTGCGACTCGGCGACAAGTTGCCGAACGGCCGTCGCATGATCGGTTTCCAAAAACGGGACGGAAACTGGAACGCGGTGACGCTTTGAGGCCTTCTGCCGGCCGCGCGTTGTGGATGTTAACTGTTTGTTAACGCTCGCTTGCGAGGCAGGAGGAACCCCCATTTAGCCACGGTTGCCACCCAGGGCGAACTGGCGCAACTCTTTGTTAAAGAGTCGTGAATCAGTGCTTTGGATGGTGCAGAATGATTAACAAGAAGCTACAGGATGAACTGGTCGAGCTCGATGAGAGACCTGCGCTCGAGAGCCGCTCGGTGATGAGCGAACGGGCGGTCCAGGGCATCCCGCTCGCGATCGAGGCGGTCATCGGTCGCGCCAGGCTGACGGTCTCTCAGATTTCGAAACTCCACCCTGATGATACGATCCATCTCGACCGCGATTTCGGCGATCCGGTCGAACTCAAGGTCAACGGCATGGTCATCGGCCGAGGGGAAATCGTCTATGACGAATCCAGCAACGCCGTCGGCATCAGGATCATCGATATATCGCCGATCGCGCAGCGCTAGTTTCAAGTTCGCGCCTTCCGCGCCGGAGAGACGCGCAGGCCCTTTTCTTCCGGCATTGATCCGGTCTCCACGCGGTTGTCCGTCGATTGCCTGTGGATCAACAACCAGAACGCGCAAGAGTTAATAGGTTGTTAGGACATACCGAACAATTTTAGCCGCACAGGCAAAGCCTATCCTCTTTTAATTCGCGTCCGAGAGCCTTCTTCGGTGTGCCGGCTGGCAGACCGATCCCTTGGCTTCGGGTGGCTTAGATCTGGATGCGTTCGGAATGACATTGATCTCTCTCGCCGTCCGGCTGAAAAGCCGGGCACATTTTTCCCTGAAACGAAACGTCAGTGGCAAAAGCGGAGCGGTCGTCGGCATCACCCTGGGCCGGAGAACGCAGGCAAGGCAACGGCTTGGCATCATCATCGCCGGCTTTGCCGTGATCTTTCTGGTCATCATGGGGCGACTGGTCCAGTACGGACTGGAAAGACCTGTCGAGACGGCGTGGATCAACTACACCAACCACGCTGTGGCCTCCCGCCCTGACATCGTCGATCGGCACGGAGAGTTGCTGGCGACCGACGTCAACATGGTGTCGCTCTATGCCGAGCCACGAACGATCGTCGATGCGGACGAAGTCGTCGAGAAGCTCGCGACCGTCATTCCCAATCTCGATTGGCGCGATACGCACCGAAAGCTTCGATCCGGCACCGCCTTCCAGTGGTTGCGGCGACAGCTCACGCCGCGCCAGCAGGCGGATATATTGGCACTCGGCATTCCCGGCATCGGCTTCCGGCCGGAAAAGCGGCGCTTTTATCCGGGCGGATCGACGGCCTCGCATATCCTCGGGCATGTCAACGTCGACAATCAGGGCCTGCAGGGCATGGAGCGCTACATCGATCAGCAAGGACTTGCCGATCTCCGGGCGGCGGGATTGACCGGCAACACCTCGCTCGAGCCGGTCAAGCTCTCGATCGACCTTCGCGTTCAGAGCATCGTTCGGGAAGCGGTTGCGCGCGCCATGATCGATTACCAGGCGGAAGCCGCCGGTGCCGTGGTCTTAGATGTGGACACCGGAGAAGTCATCGCGATGGCTTCGGTGCCCGACTACGATCCGAACCAGCCTTCGCGCACGCTGCCGGATGGCAATATCGACAAGGAATACGAAAAGGGCTGGTTCAACCGGATGAGCAATGCGACGTTCGAGATGGGCTCGACGTTCAAAAGCTTCACCCTGGCAATGGGACTGGACGCCGGCAAGATCAGCCTCAACTCCGTGGTCGATGCGTCGCGCCCCATCCGCATGGGCGGCTTCACCATCAAGGATTTTCGCGGCAAGTATCGCCCCCTCACCATTCCCGAGGTCTTTCAGTATTCATCCAATATCGGAACCGCCGCGGTCGCCGATATGGTTGGCATCGAGGGACATCAGACCTTTCTCACCAGGCTTGGGCTTCTTTCCAGGATGGAGACCGAGCTGCCGGGTGTCGCAACGCCCACGCAGCCCCGGAGCTGGAAGAAGATCAATTCGGTGACCATATCCTTCGGACACGGCGTTGCGACCACGCCGCTGCAAACCGCGGTCGCCGCGGCCGCTCTGCTGAACGGCGGCACCCTGATCTCTCCGACGTTCCTTCCGCGATCCTCCGAGACGGCGAAGGCACAGGCTCAGCAAGTCCTGCAGCCGACGACGAGCGCCTACATGCGCTACCTTTACAACCGCAACGGCCAACTGGGCTCCGGCCGCCACGCCCAGGTGCCCGGCTTCCATGTCGGAGGAAAGACGGGCACGGCGGACAAGGTCATCAATGGCCGATACGCCACAAACCTCAATTTCAATGCCTTTCTAGCGGGCTTTCCCATGGATAACCCGCGCTACATCGTCCTTTCGATCGTCGATGCACCGCTGACGGGCGAGAGAGGCGGCCGTCAGGCAGCGCACACAGCGGCGCCCGTCGTCCGGGAGATCATCAGTCGCGCCGGTTCCTTCCTCGGCGTCCAACCCCGCTTTGGACCCGAGCGCGAACCGCACCTGGTGGCGGACTTCTAAAGCGGTTTGCGGAAAGGAGGCGGTGACGCGGACCGGGAATGGACGCATCGCCGCACCCGCCACCCTTGGCTTCATGCCTCAGCAAGGCTATGTCCATGTCCTGCAGCGCCGCGCTTCTCGTTAGACGCGCTAAGGTCGCTGTAGCACTTTGACGTGCTGCATGTTTTTGCCCTTTGATCGGGCACGACTAAAGGAAACATGCACGAACGACACGATCCGGTACGGGAGGAGCCTCAGATGCTGATCGATGGAAAAGTCTTTATCGTGACCGGTGGCGGTTCGAGCCTCGGCGCAGCCGTCGCGCGGCGGCTGCATGGCGAGGGTGCCCGTGTGGTTCTTGCCGACGTCAACGCCGAGGCCGGACAGAAGATGGCCGAGGAACTTGGCAGCAACGCCCTCTTCCAGAAGACGGATGTCACCAACGAAGCGGATGGCGCCGCCGCCGTTGCAGCAGCTCTGGATCGCTTCGGCCATCTCCAAGGACTGGTGAACTGTGCGGGCATCGCGCCGGGCGAAAAGGTGCTCGGCCGCGACGGCCCGCATCGCCTCGAAAGCTTTTCGCGCGCGGTCGGCATCAACCTCATCGGTACGTTCAACATGCTGCGGCTTGCCTCCGAAGCAATCCAGCGGGAGGAGCCGGGCGAGGACGGCGAACGGGGCGTGATCGTCAACACCGCATCGGTTGCCGCGTTCGACGGCCAGATCGGCCAAGCCGCCTATGCCGCATCCAAGGGCGGCGTCGTCTCGATGACGTTGCCGATCGCCCGCGAGCTTGCGCGCTATGGCATCCGTGTCGTCGCCATTGCACCGGGCATCTTCGAAACGCCGATGATGGCCGGCATGCCGCAGGAAGTGCAGGATTCGCTCGGCAAGAGCGTGCCCTTCCCGCAGCGCCTCGGTAAACCGGAGGAGTTTGCGGCCCTCGTGCAGCACATCTGCGAGAACCGCATGCTGAATGGCGAAGTCATCCGCCTCGACGGCGCCTTGCGTATGGGCGCGCGCTGACAGGACCAGCACCGGCACCGCGCTCGTATTCAACCGGGCGCGGCGTCACGCCTTTACCAAGGCAGATCAGGCGGCTTGATCGACCATCCTGACGACATAGGCGCAGCGGCGGGCGCCGGCGAGGATGTGCTCGGCGCGCTCGACCTCGACCCCGGGGCCAAGCACTGCGCGGAACACGCTCAACTCCGCCCGGCAGAAGCCCTGGCAGCTCGTCGCAGCGGCGCAGATCGGACAATGGTTCTCGACAAACAGAAGCGTTCCGTCGCCGGGATCCTCGTAGGCCGCCATGTAGCCCTCCTGCGACCGCAACCGCACCAGTTCGTCCACCCGCTCGCGCAGGCTCTTCTTGTCACTCATCGCCGCGCTGTAGTTCTCCCGCGTCTCGTTCTCCCGTGCCGCGATCAGCCGATCGATCGCCGCCTCGCCGAGCGTCTGCCGGATCGTCCTCAACAGCTGGACGGTCAGCTCCGCATGCGTGTCGGGAAACTCAGCGTGTCCAAGTGCGGTCAGCCCCCAGAATTGCGACGGACGACCGACGCCTTTCGCCTCCGACCAGGACAGGACGAGACCATCCTCGGCAAGGCGAACCAGCTGTTGCCGGACGGCCTCGCCGGTAATCGTCAGACGCTTGCCGAGTGCCGCCGCCGTTTGCGGACCATGCAGCTTCAGCGCCAGCATGATGCGCTCTCCCGGCGTGCGGCCGCTGCTTTGCTCCCGATTTAACAAGTGATCGCTTGACATATTCCCGCGCGCAGATTTACAAAGAATTGTCTTGCTAAATACACTCTCATCCATTCGCAGACAAGTGATCCGTCGAGAGTGTCCCGCCCGCAAAGGAATTGATCATGGCCTTCGAACTTCCCGCCCTTCCCTATGCACCCGCAGCACTCGCTGAAAACGGCATGAGCGCCGAGACGATCGAATTCCACCACGGCAAGCACCACCAAGCCTATGTCACGGCGCTGAACGGCTTCGTCGAGAAGGACGCATCGCTTGCCGGCCTGTCGCTCGAGGAGATCATTCGTCTCAGCCACGGCAAGGCGGAACTGGCGCCGGTCTTCAACAATGCCGGCCAACACTGGAACCATATCCTCTTCTGGAAAAACCTTTCGCCCAAGGGTGGCCAGATCCCAGGCGCGCTCGAAAACAAGATCACCGAAGACTTCGGCAGCGTTCAAGGCTTCAAGGATGGCTTCAAGGCCGCCGCCACCGGCCAGTTCGGCTCCGGCTGGGCCTGGCTCGTACTCGGCCCTGACGGCAAGCTCAAGGTGACGAAGACCGCCAACGGCTCCAATCCGGTCGCAACCAACGAAGGCAAGGCCCTGCTTGGCCTCGATGTCTGGGAACATGCCTATTACATCGACTACCGCAACCGCCGACCGGACTACACCTCGAACTTCCTCGACAAGCTCGCCAACTACGAGTTTGCCGAAGCGGAATTGAAGTCCGCCTGACCTGCCGATGAGCACCGCGAGCCGGAACCGGCTCGCGGATCGGATGGTCAGAGAATTTGCGACGGCCCTCTCGCCCCCGCCTGCGCCTGGGCTTTCGCAAACCCCCGTGGCGTCTCCCCGCCGCCACGGGCTACCTCAGTTGGAACAAGACCCATGCGCCAGACATATTCGCTCTCCGTCGATATCGACGCCCACGCCGACCTGGCCGTGTCGAAACCGGAGTTCGCCGACACCCTGTCGCATCTCGCCGCTACCGTCTGCGTGGCAAGCTCCGGTAGGGGCGCCGATAGTCTCGGCCGGACCGTGACCGCCACTTTCTCGCTCTCCGCCAACCCGCCATCAATCGTCATTTCGATCAAGGCGGACAGTCCGCTCGCCACATTGATCGCCGCTGAAGAGGGGTTCTCGCTGGCCATGCTGGCTGAGGGGCAGGAACTGATCGCGGATGCCTTCGCCGGCAAGATCGAAGCGTCCAAGCGTTACCTCGTCGGCATCTGGGCCGACTGGCCGAGCGGACGGCCAAGGCTTCTCGGGGCCGCCGCTGCGCTCGACTGCGTGCTCAGCGCTTCGATGCAGGTCGGGGACCACATGCTGTTCGTCGGAACAATTGTCGCAACCGAGACTTCCACCCATGCCGACCCCTTGATCTGGAGCCGCCGGCGATATCAGTCTCTCGACAGGACGAGATCGTTGCCGGCGCCGCGGGGCAACGGACATGCGACCCTCGCCCCAACCAAGCCTGCGGCCTGAACCGGCGATCGTGTAGGAGGAATGCCAGCAATGCGGCAAGTGCTCGAAAAGCTCTTACAAGACGGCAAGGATGACGCCCTGCTGCGCTTCACGCTCGGCAGCATCTGCCTTCAGGAGGCGGATCTCGAAACCGCACTTGCCCATGTCGAGCGGGCGATCGCCTTCGACCCGGACTATTCGGCAGCGTGGAAACTGCGCGGCGCCATCCTGCACAAGCTCGCCCGGTTCGAAGAGGCGATCCAGGTCTGGCGCGAAGGTCGCGTTGTCGCCGAACGGAAGGGCGATCTGCAGGCGGCAAAGGAGATCGGCGTTTTTCTGAAACGCTTGGAGCGACAATGCATCGCTGCCAACAGGAACGAATAGCCGACCCATCGCGGGGGTAGACCGGGCCGGCAGTGATGCCGAGCCCGAAAGCATCGAGACCGTCAACTCACTTGAAGACCGACGGCAGCCAGAGCGACAGGGCCGGGATGTAGGTGACCGCCATCAGCACCGCGATGCTGGCGCCGAAGAACGGCCAGATGGTGCGCATCGCCTCGCGAATGGAAATCCCGCCAACGGCACAGCCGACGAACAGCACCGTGCCGACCGGTGGCGTGTTGAGCCCGATGCCGGCGTTGAGGATCATCACCACGCCGAAATGCACCGGATCGATGCCGAAGGCCTTCACCACCGGCAGGAGCACCGGCGTGCAGATGATCACCATCGGCGCCATGTCCATGAAGGTGCCAAGGAACAGCAGGATGATGTTGATGACAAGCAGCACGATAATCGGGTTTTCCGAGATCGCGCTGATCGCGCTGATCATCAGCGCCTGCACCTGCAGGAACGCCATCAGCCAGCCGAAGGACGCCGCCATGCCGATGACCAGAAGCACCATGGCGGTGGTGCGCACCGCCCCCATCACCGCCTCGACGAAACCCGTCCAATCCAGCTCGCGGTAAACCAGCATGGCGACGAGGAAAGCATAGAGCACGGCGATGCAAGAGCTCTCGGTGGCGGTGAAGACGCCGGAGCGTACGCCGCCGAAAATGATTCCGATCAGCACGATACCGGGGAATGAGGCGAGCAGGTAATAGAAGACCTTGGAAAATCCCGGAAACGGCTCGGCCGGATAGCCTCTGCGCCTTGCAACGATATAGGCCGTCACCATCAGCGAAAGCGCAAGCAGCAGGCCGGGAATGATGCCGGCGGTAAAGAGATCGGCGACGGAGACATTGCCGCCCGCCGCGATCGAATAAAGGATCATGTTGTGCGACGGCGGCACCATCAGCGCGATGATCGCCGCATTGACCGTGATGTTGACGGCATAGTCGCGGTCATAGCCGCGCTTTGCCATTTGCGGGATCATCAGGCCGCCGACCGCCGAGGCATCCGCCACTGCCGAGCCGGAGATGCCGCCGAAGAGTGTCGAAGCGACGATGTTGACCTGGCCGAGACCACCGCGAAGGTGCCCGACGAGGCCGGCGGCAAACTGGATCAGCCGGTTGGCAATGCCACCGCGCACCATGAGGTCGCCGGCAAAGATGAAGAACGGGATCGCCATCATGGCGAAGATGTTCATGCCGGAATTCAACTGCTGGAACACCACCACCGGCGGCAGGCCGAGATAGAGAACGGTGGCGAAGGAGGCAATGCCGAGGCAAAACGCGATCGGCGTGCCGATGAACATCAAGAGGGTGAAGACCCCGAAGAGGATAGTGTAAGCCATTCAGGCCATCTCCTGCACGACGACATCTGCGGCGACATCGACACCCAGAACCAGATCGATCAAACGCTCGGCGGCAAACAGGGCAATCATCACACCGCCGACAATGAGCGGAAAAAAGTCGACCCCTCCCGGCCAGCCGAGAACGGGAATGGTGGCCGTCCAAGTGCCGACGCAAAGAAGCAGGCCATAATAGGCCATGGAAGCGCCGAAGATGACGATCAGACCAAGGCTCATCAGGTCCATGGCCATTTGCACCGAAGGCTTCATCACATGACGGATGACATCGAGCCCGAGATGCACGCTTTCGCGCACGCCGACGGCGGCACCGAGCATGATGAACCAGGCCATGAGATGAAGGGCCAAGGGTTCAGACCAGCTTGGCGAGTCGTTCAAGACGTAGCGGGCAAAGACCTGCCAGCCGACGATCAACGTCATAGCGACCATGCCGGTGCCGGCGATATAGAGCGACGCGCGGCTTAGCGCTCCGAGAACCGGGCGCATCGCCCGCATGAAACGACGCATGTCTCTTCCTCCTCCGCAAAAGCGGTCCAATGGACAGTTGCGAAGGCCGGCTCCACTCTCGGAGCCGGCCCGCCGTCTGCTGTCACTTGACCGCCTTCACCCGCTCGAGAAGGTCCTTGAGTTTCGGGTCGCTGACGAACTGGTCGTAGACCGGCCCCATGGCGGCGGCGAACTCTTCCTTGTTGACCTTGATGACGTTTGCACCAGCTGCGCGAACCTTCTCTTCCGAGACTTTTTCGCGCGCGCTCCACAATTCGCGCATCTTGCCGACGGAATCCTTCGCCGCCTGGCGGATCAGGCCCTGGTCATCGGCGGAGAGCTTGTCCCAGCTCATCTTGGAGATCACCAGGATTTCCGGATTGAGAGAATGTTCGGTGAGCGAGTAGTTCTTGGCCACCTCGAAATGACGGGCGGATTCGTAGGACGGCCAATTGTTCTCGGCACCGTCGACGACACCGGTCTCGAGCGACGAGTAAACCTCGCCCATCGGCATCGGCGTCGGGTTGGCGCCGAAGGCCTGCATCATCGCGATCCAGAGATCAGACTGCTGCACGCGGATCTTCAGCCCCTTGAGATCGGCCAGTTTCTCGATCGGCTTTTTGGTCGTGTAGAAGGAACGGGCGCCGGAATCGTAGAAGGCGAGACCGATCAGACCGTGCGGCTCGAAAGCGGCGAGAACCTCCTCGCCGATCGGGCCGTCGACCGTCTTGTGCATGTGCTCGGTCGAGCGAAACAGAAATGGCATGCCAAGGACCATCGTCTCCTTGACGAGGTTGTTGAAGGGCGCGGCGTTGACTCGGTTCATGTCGATGACGCCGAAGCGGGTCTGCTCGATCGTATCCTTCTCGCCACCGAGCACGCCGTTGTTCATGACCTCGATCTTGATCCGGCCGTTGCTGCGCTCGGACAGCAGCTGCCCCATGTACTTCACGGCCTCAACCGTCGGATAGCCGTCCGGGTGGATGTCCGCCGAACGCAGGGTGATTTCCTGCGCCTGCGCCGCTGTGCCGGCAAACGCCAGCCCCATTGCGACGCAAAGCATGCCTGCAATTTTCTTCATCGTTTCCTCCTCCACTAATTGTGCTTCGGCCTCTCCCAAGGCCGAGTTGCTGCCCGTCCGGGCCGGCATGCGAAATCTCATGTCCTTGGGCCCGACAGGGAGCCTCCCGGCTCCGGCCGCGGGTCGAAGTCACGCCGCCGCGAAGGCCGGCAGCTTGAACAGGTGTTCCGGGTTCTCAACGAGGGCCAGATGCTTTACCCGGTCGTTGGCAAGCCAGCCGAGCACCAGTTCGGCAAGCCGCGCGTCATTGGGATAGTCTTCCGTTTTCCGGATCATGTTGTGCGGCCAGTTCGAGCCCCAGATGATACGTTCCGGGGCATGGTCGGCGATCCTGCGCGAAAAGGCGGCCACGTCTGCATAGGGCCATCCCGCTCGCGAACTCTCGTAGACGCCCGCGAACTTGAACCAGACATTGCCCCGGTCGATCAGTTTGAGAAGTGCTGCAATCTCCGGCCCATCCGGGTCGACGCCGGCGAAGAATTTGCCGTGGTGATCGAGCACCCAGCGCGAACGGATGCGCTCCAGCCGCGGCAGGTGGTCAAGTATCCTGTTGCCATCGAACTGCACGGCGATCATCCAATCCGCCGCGTGTGCCCGTGCGTCGATCGCTTCCAGCGCGTCGAGCCCCACCGCGCCACCGGGCAGATCCATGATGCGTGCGCCGACGGCGCCGGATGCGCTCAGCGCGTGCATGTCCGCATCGGACGTGGTTTCGTCGATGACGACGACGGCACGTGCTGCATCCCTCATGGCGGCGACACAGGCAAGCGTGTTGGCGTTGTCCCGCTGGTGGGCATTGCCCTGGGTGATGATCACCCTGTCGATACCGAGCCAATCCATGACCCCGCGATAGGCCGTGACGTCTGGCAACGGTTCAGCCGGTAAAGGCGGACCGCCGGGAAGCGACGGAAACCCCGGCAGATACATGTGCATTTGGGCATCGACCGTGCCCTTCGGCAGACGGGGTTCAGGAGGACAGCCGGAGAGGGTGCGCTCGATCATCTCAAGCCTCGGGCATCTTGAACTGGGCGAGCGCACCGCGATCGATCTCTATGCCGAGACCGGGCGCGTCCGGGATGGCGACGACACCATTGACCGCCTCGATCGGCGTCTTCAGCACCGCCTGGCGGAAGGGATTCTCCGTCCGGTCGAACTCCATGATCGGCTCGATCGGGTTCACCCGCACCGGATCTGGCGTCATCGCCGCCATGAACTGTAGCGCCGCGGCAAGATGCACGCCGGTACCCCAGACATGCGGCACGATGCGCACCCCGTGCAACGTCGCAAGACTTGCAATCTTCGCCATCTCGGAGAACCCACCGCAGCCGCAGAGATCCGGCTGCAGGATGTCGACGGCGCGGCTCTCGATCGCTGGCCACATGCCGTAACGGGTGTGCCAGG